>Ga0065720_1018865_pt1 | contig 79816 bp, 80 predicted proteins | sample Thericmetagenome_FD_59107 | JGI IMG/M metagenome (GOLD analysis project Ga0065720, IMG submission 59107) | Thermophilic microbial communities from the Joint Bioenergy Institute, California, USA of rice/straw/compost enrichment - eDNA_2 v2... | ecosystem: Engineered > Solid waste > Grass >...
GCGAAACCGGCCAGTGCCGGTCCCCGCCACAGGCCGAGCGCCTCGGCCAGCAGCGCCGCGCGCTGCGCGGGATCGGCGGCGACCGCGGCGCGTGCGGCGAGGTCGCGGAACCGCTGCGCGTCCACGCTGCCGGGCTCGACGCGGAGCAGGTAGCCGGGTGGCTGGTGGACGACGAGCGAGCGACCGCCCGGTTCGGCGCCCTCCAGGGCGCGGCGCAGCTGCGACACCTTCGTCTGCAGCGAGTTCGCGGGATCACGGGGCTGCCGCTCCCCCCACAGGTCCTGGGCGAGGCGGTCGGCGGACACGACGCGGCCGGGCTCCACGAGCAGGCAGGCGAGCAACGTCCGCACCTTCGGTTCGGGCACCGGCACCGGACGGCCGTCGCCGGTCCACACCGCCAGCGGGCCCAGCACCCCGAATCGCACGGTCCCGACCGTAGCGCCGTGCGCCGACCGTCAGCGATCCGTGCGCGCGGGCGGGCACCGTGCGGGGCATGACCGATCTGGGCAAGTCCGCAGTCACGGTGCTGGGGCTGGGCGCGATGGGCACGGCCCTCGCCGAGGCGCTGCTCGCCGCCGGCCACCCCACCACCGTCTGGAACCGCTCCCCCGCCCGCACGGCCGGGCCCGCGCAGCGCGGGGCCGCCGTCGCCGCCGCGACGGCCGAGGCGATCGCCGCGAGCCGGCTGATCGTCGTCTGCCTCCTCGACCACACCTCCGTGCACGCCGTGCTGGACGGGCAGGAGCTCACCGGGCGGATCGTCGTCAACCTGACCAGCGGCACCCCGGGGCAGGCCCGGGAGCTGGACGCACGGGTGGCCGAGCGCGGCGGCGACCACCTCGACGGCGCGGTCCTCGCCGTGCCGTCGATGATCGGGACGCCCGACGCGTCCGTCCTCTACAGCGGCTCGCGCGGCGCGTTCGACACCCACCGCCCCGTGCTCGAGGTGTTCGGCGCGGCGGACTACGTCGGTGCCGACCCGGGTGCTGCGTCACTGCAGGACGCCGCGCTCCTGAGCGCGATGTACGGGCAGGTGGCTGGGGTGCTGCACGCGTTCGCGCTGGTGCGCTCGGCCGGGGTCACCGCGACCGAGTTCCTGCCCCGCCTCGTGGGCTGGCTGACCGCGATGGGCGGGTTCCCCGCCGATGCGGCGCGTCGGATCGACGCCCGCGCCTACGCCGACGACGTCGACGCCGCGCTGACCATGCAGGTCACGGCGGTGCGCAACCTCGTGCGCGCCGCGCGCGAGCAGGGCGTGAGCGCCGAGCTGATCGCCCCGCTCGTGCCCGTCATGCAGCGCCGGATCGACGACGGCGACGGCGGCGACGATCTCGCCGCCCTCGTCGAGGTGATCACCGCGGAGGAGGTGGCGTGATGGCGTCGCTGACGTTCATCGGCCTCGGCCCGATGGGGCAGGCGATGGTGCGTGTGCTGCTGGCGGCCGGCCACCGCGTCACGGTCTGGAACCGGACCGCGTCCCGGGCCGACGACCTGGTCACCGCGGGTGCGGTCCGCGCGGCCACGCCGGCCGAGGCGGTGGCGGCGAACGAGTTGGTGATCCTCAGCCTCACCGACTACCAGGCCATGTACGACGTGCTCGGCCCGGCGCAGGACGTGCTGCGCGGGCGCGTGGTGGTGAACCTCAGCTCCGACTCACCGGGCCGCACGCGGGCCGCTGCGCAGTGGCTGGCCGAGCGCGGCGCGCAGCTCGTCGCCGGTGGGGTGATGGTGCCCGCCGAGTTGGTGGGCACGCCCGAGGCGATGGTGTTCTACAGCGGTCCCGCGGAGGCGTTCGAGGCGCACGCCGACACGCTGCGGGTGATCGGCCGCCCGGACTACCGCGGCGCCGACCCGGCCCTGGCGCAGCTGTACTACCAGGCGCTGCTCGACGTCTTCCTCACCTTCCTCGCCGCGTACGCGCACGCTGCGGCGCTGGTGGGCAGCGCGGGCGTCGACGCGGCCACGTTCTTCCCGTACGCGAAGGAGTTCACCGAGACCCTGTCGTACTACCTCGACGGCACCGCGGAGGCGTTCGACACCGGCGAGCATCCCGGCGAGGCCGCGTCCGCCGCGATGATGGGCGCCACCGCCTGCCACATCGTCGCCGCGAGCGAGGAGACCGGCATCGACCCGGCCCTGCCGGCGGCCGTGAAGTCGCTCTACGACCGCACGATCGCAGCCGGGCACGGCACGTCGGGGTGGACCGCGATGATCGACGTGATCCGCGGCCGTTGACCTCGATCCGGGTTCAACCGCGAAGCTGGCGACCATGTCGATGACCAGCTCACCGTTCACCGCCGCAGAGCTCGCCTACCTGCAGGAGCAGCGACTCGCCCGACTCGCGACGATCGGCCCCGACGGGGCGCCGCAGGTCCGCCCGGTCGCGTTCGCCGTCGACCCGGTGACCGGCGCGATCGACATCGCCGGGCGCGCCAACCCGAAGACCCAGAAGTGGCGCAACGTCCTGCGCGACGGCCGGGCGGCGCTGGTCGTCGACGACGTGCTGCCGCCGTGGCGGCCCCGCTCCATCGAGGTGCGCGGCACCGCCGAGGTGCTGCCGGACGAGCCCGGCGACGCGATCGTGCCCGGCGCGCCGCCGGGGATCATCCGGATCCGCCCGACGAAGGTGCTGGCGTTCGGCATCGAGGAGGACGGGCCCGGCACCCGCACCGTGCACCGGTAGGACGGACACCTGCCGGGCCGCGCCGAACGTCGGGGTGCGGACACCGCAGCGGCGCCCGTGCTCGGCGATCTGGTCGGTGATCGCGTGCGGGGTCTCGATGGGCCCGGGGCGGTTCCCCCTCGCGGGCGCGCATCCGCGGACCGAACCGGCGGAACACCATCGACCCACCGATCGACTCGTCGATCGTGCGCTGCACCAGCTCGAGGTCCAGCCCGCAGCGGCGGGCCAGCGCGAACGCCTCAGCCGCTGCGACCGTGTGCACGGCGAGCAGCAGGTTCGCGATGTAGGTGAAGTGGGCGCCCTGGCCGAACGCGCCGGCCTTCACCCACGGCCCGGAGATCGCGGTGAGGACGTCGGTCACCGCGTCGATGCTCTCGGGGGCGCCGGACGCGAACGTGGTGGCCATCCGTGGCCCGACCATGCTCGGGCTACCGCTGATCGGGGCGTCGAGCAGGTCGCCGCCCGCCTCCTGCACGCGGTCGCGGGCCTCGGCCTCCTCCTCGACGTCGATGGTGCTCATCTCGATGTGCACGGTGCCGGGCCGCAGCTCCTGCAGCGTGCCGTTCAGCCCGAGCACGACCTCCCGCACCTCGGCGATGCCGGGCAGGATCGACAGGAGCACGCCGGACCGCGCCGCTGCGTCCGCCGGGAGCCGGCGAGCTGGACGCCCGCCTCGGTGACCTCCGGGGTCGGGTGCCGGCGGTAGCCGACCACCGGGAAGCCGCGTTCGACCAGGTTGACGGCGATCGGCAGGCCCATCCGGCCGAGCCCGATCACTCCCACCGTGGACATGTGCATCCACCTTTCGTCAGCGCCAGTGGACCGCACCGGCCCGAGCTCCACCGTGACCGCGATCGATCCCTCGTTGACCCGCCAGCGGTAGAGCTCGAAGGTCCGCAGACCGGGGCGGACGAACGGATCCTGCTCGGCGATGCGGCCGGCCTCGTCCGCCTCGGCGGCGCACAGCACCGCCACCCCGGATCCCGGCCGCACGCCGGGCCCTTCGACCAGCGGACCGGACATCACCACGACGCCGTCCCACTCCAGCTCCAACAACCACGAGACGTGCTCGCCGGCGACGGTCGCGACGTCCTCGGCCGACGTCTGCGGACACGGGTGCGAGCGGACGAGCCAGTAATCGCAGCCGAGCATCAGATCCTCCTCGATCCGGCCGCAAACTGTGTGCAGTTATGGCCGGCGCAAGGTCGGCGAGCGCCCCGACCTGCGGTTCAGCCGCGCCCGGCCAGTACGTCCGCCCAGTGCCGCTCAGCCACGCGCGGATGCGACCGCAGCCACCCGATCAACGCGTTCTCGCCGTAGTGGGCCAGCAGCGGGTTGTCGGGGTCGTTGCTCACCCCGCGGGCCTGGGCGGCCAGCTCGGCCGGCAGCTGCAGCGGCTCCACCACCGCGTCCAGCCGCGGCGCCAGGAAGAACGGGATCGAGTACCGGTCCACCCCGGGCGGCGGACTGATCACCCGGTGCCGCGTGGCCGTCAGATAGCCCTGCGTGGCGATCTCCAGCATCTCGCCGATGTTCACCACGAACGCGCCGGGCAGCGGCGTCGCGTCGATCCAGCGCCCGTCCGCGGTCTCGACCTGCAGCCCGCCGACGTCGTCCTGCTGCAGCAGTGCCAGGTAGCCGTAGTCCTTGTGCGCGCCGACCCCCTGCTCGACGTCGGGCGCCGGCCGCCCCGGGTAGTGGACGATCTTGAGGTGGATCGCCGACTCATCGTCGAACCACGCGTCGAAGTACCCCTCGTCCTGCCCGAGCGACGCCGCCAGCGCCCGCAGGACCTCCTGGCTGACCCGCAGCATCTCGGCCTGCCACCGCAGCACCGCCGGCCGCAGCTCGGGCAGCGCCGACGGCCACTGGTTCGGCCCCGTCAACCGCACCCAGTCCGGATCGTCCGGCCCCGGCGTCACCGCGGGCCGCTCCAGCCCGACGTCGATCTGCTCGCGCCAGTCGGCCGCCCCACCGGTGTGCTCGGTCCCCGTGCGGCTGTACCCGCGGAACTGCGGCGAGTGCACGTTCTCGATCTCCAGCCGCTGCTCCAGCGGCAGCGCGAAGAACCGCCGGGCGAGCTCCTCGATCTCCCGCGTCACCGCGGGCGGCACCCCGTGCCCGCTGACGTAGAAGAACCCGACGTCGTGCGCGGCGGACCGCAGCTCGTCCAGGAACGCCGCCCGCTCTCCCGGTCCGGCCCGGAACCGGGAGAGATCGACCACGGGGAGGGACTCGACGCCACCAGCCACGTGATCCACCCAACCTCCGCCCCGGAGCCTCGTCAAGGCCACCCGGACCAGCTCGTGCGTGGGCGGCGAGGAGCACCCGGACCCGCCCACCCCCGTCATCCCTCGGCCTCGGCGCTGTCCTACGGCAGTGCCCTCGAATGCGCCCCCGGCCTACCGCGCATCCACCGTCACCCACGCCAGGTTCGGATCGAACATCGGCGACACCGTCAGCCCGTGCACCCCGGCCCGATGCGCGTAGTAGGTGGTCCGCGTGCAGATGGGCAGCACCGGCGGTCCGTCGTCCAGGATCGCGGTCATGATCTCGTGCACGGCCGCCTCGCGCGCCTGCGGATCCGTGTTCGACGTGACCTCCGCCAGCAGCTCCGCGACCCCCGGCAGGTCGTACCCACCCGGGTTGAACAACCCGCCCGACAGGTAGAACGTCTTGATGAACTCGCTGTGGTCCGGCCGCGCGGACTGGTACGTCGACAGCGTCGCCTCGAACTCGCCGTTGCGCCGAGCGGTGACGAACTGGACGTTCTCCATCGGCCGCAGCTCGACCGTGATCCCGATGTCGCGGAACTGCGACTGCAGGATGGTCGCCATCTGGACCCAGGTGTTCATCGTGTTGGTCTGGATCTCGAACGAGAACCCGTCCGCGTACCCGGCTTCGGCGAGCAGCTGCCGGGCGCGCGCCGGGTCGTACCTGGCCGCGGGTCGCTCGTCGATGCCCGGTGCGTACGCCCAGTCATCGGGACGGAACGGTTGCGCGGTCGGGTAGCACCCGTCGCCGAAGAGGTTCTTGGCCAGTGCCGGCCGGTCGATGGCCTGCATCATCGCCCGACGGACCTTCGGCTCGGCGAACTCCGCCTTCCCGGTGTTGAGGATGAGGCCGAAGAAGTCGGCGGTGCGCGCGCCGGTGACCTCCAGCCCGGCGCTTCGGGCCTCGGCGACCTGGTTCGGCATGATCACCGCCGCGTCGACCTGGCCGGAGCGCAGGGAGCGCAGGCGCGCGGTCTCGTCGAGGAACACCGTGAGGTCGAGCCCGGGCAGCGGGATGTTCGCCGCGTCCCAGTAGCCGTCCCACGTGGTGAAGCTCAGCTCGGTGCCGACGAACTGGTCGAGCGTGAACGGACCGGTGCCCGCCGGGGACTGGGTGAGGTCCGGCGTGGCGAGCGCCTTCGGACTGATGATCATGCCGGCTTCACCGGACAGGATCCCGAGCAGCGGCACGCCGGGGCTGGACAGCCGCAACCGCACGTGGCGGGGATCGACGACGTCGACGCCCTCCAGGTTGGACAGGTGGTTGGTGAAGTTGGTCGGCCGGGCGAGCGCGGCGTCGAGGTTCGCCTTGACCGCGGCCGCGTCGAACTCGGTGCCGTCCTGGAAGCGGACCCCGTCGCGCAGGGTCAGCTCGAGCACCCTCATGTCCTCCGAGAACGCCCACTCGGTGGCGAGCCCCGGCTGGAACGTGCCGTCGGGCGAGCGCCGGATGAGCGAGTCGTAGAGCAGCCCGACGTAGAGGGCGTCGTACGGCGAGGACGTGCGCGGATCCAGCGACGCCGGGACCGCGGCGATGGCCATCCGCAGCCGCGCAGTCCCGTCCCCGCCATCCGCACCGGATCCGCCGCACGCGGTGACCGCCAGCACGACGGCCAGCAGCGCACCGAGCAACCGGGTCCTCATGTCCTCCATCCCGCTGGGAGGTGGGTCGTCTGCAGGACCCAGCGCCGTTCGAGCTCGGGAACGGCGTCGGCGAGCCCGATGCGGTCCAGCACCTGGATCGCATCGGCACCGGGCTGGCGGACCGGGGCCCCCAGCCGCGGCGGCGTGGCCGACATCGTGATCGCGAGGCCGGGCATCGTGACCTCGCCGACCTCCTCGGACACCTGGGTGACGCTCAGGCCGCGCCGGCGGACCTGCGGGTCGACCATCAGCTCGTCGAGCTCCACCACCTCGTGGGCGCCGATACCGGCCGCGACCAGCTCCTCCACGACGTCCCGCGCGGACCGGCCGGCGATCACCGCGGCCACGTCCCCACCGTCGGCGCCGAGGGCGGCGGCCAGCTCCTCCGGCGACTGCGCGTGCACGTACAGCCAGCGGTCGGCGGCCCGGTGGAAGCGCTGGTGGTCGGCCTCGCCGAGGGCGTACGGGCCGGCGGGTTCGCCGCCGTGCCGAGCGCCGGCGAAGTCGACCATGAACAGGCCCTGGTGGTGGGACGCGGTCTGCACGAGCGACGTGCGCAGCTCCAGCCCTTCGCCGGTGGCCGCGCGGTGGTGCAGGCCGAGCACTGCGGCGTAGGCGGCGAGCACACCGGTGCCGTAGTCGAGCAGGTTGTACGGGCCGAGCACGGCCGGCTTGCCGGTGCCGCCGGCGCGCGCCATCACTCCGGTCACGGCCTGGGCCTGGGTCTCGTAGCCCCGGCCGCGCGCCCACGGACCCTCGCCGCCGTAGCAGCTCACCGACACGTGCACGATCTGCGGGCGGCGGGCCCGCACCGCGCCGTAGCCGATGCCGTAGCGGTCGGCGACGCCCGGCGGGAAGTTCTGGACGATGACGTCGGCCTCGTCGACGAGCTTCCAGAACACCTCCTTGCCCTCGTCCGTGGTGACGTCCAGCAGCACGGTCTCCTTGCCGCGGTTCACCACGCCGTGGGCGGCGATCCGCCGCTGCGGCGCGTTGATCTTGGTGACGTGCGCGCCCAGCTCGCCGAGGATGCGACCGCTGCTCGGCCCGGCCAGGATCTGGGTCAGATCGAGCACGCGCACGCCCGCGAGGGGCAGGTGACGGGTCCCGCCGTTCGCCGGGACGGACGGGGCCGGTGGGGGGCCGGCGACCTCGGCGAGCAGCTCGTCGCGGTCGGCGTCGGGCAGGCGCCGCGGGCGCACGTCGGGACCGGACGCCCCGGGCGGGCCGAACCGCACCGCCGGGCCGGGCACCAGGGTCTCGCCGAGCTCGGGGTCGGCGAGCCGGACCACGGCACCGGACTCCCGGGCGTGCGGGGTGCGCAGCCACTCCTGCGAGGTGCGGATGCGGCACAGCGGCACCCCGGCCGCGTGGCCGATCTCCTCCCACTCCGCCGCCGGTCGCGAGGCGAACAGCTCCGTGAGCCGAGCGCGCAGCTCGTCCTCGTCAGCACCGACGGCCAGCTCGGGGTGCCCGGCCTCGTGCAGGAACCAGGTGACGAACCGCCGGGTCGCGCCGATCGGGTTGAACTGCGCATAGGCCCCGTCGGCGCACCGGTAGGTGCCGCTGCCGTTGGCGCGCAGCGGCGGCGCCGGGGGCAGCCCGTGCGCCGTCACGTACGCGCCGGCCGCGCCGATGGCCTCGAACATCGCGTCGAACAGGGGCACCGACACGTGCTGGCCGCGGCCCGACCTGCGGCGCTCGATCAGCGCGGCGACAGTGCCGACGACGCCGAGGAACGCCGCGAAGTTCGACGCGATCGGCACCGCGGAGTACGTCGGCCGGTCGGGATCGTGGCCCTCCGGCTCCTCCCCCGCGCGGACCCTGCAGTTTCCGGTGGCGGCGTCGACGACGCCCTCCCACGCCCGCACACCCGCGCGCGGGTCGTCCGGGGCGAACCCGGGCAGCGACAGGTAGACCAGCCCGGGGGCGACGTCGTGCAGCTGCTCGTAGCCGAGACCGAAGCGGTCGAGCGCGCCGGGGCGGAAGTTCTCGACGACGACGTCGGAGCGCAGGGCGAGACCGCGGGCGACCTGGCGGTCGTCAGGATCGGTCAGGTCGAGCGTGATGCGGCGCTTGCCGCGCTGGTAGAAGGCATCGGTCGGCGGCGAGCCGGCGCCCGGCCGGTCGATGCGGACGACCTCGGCCCCCTGGTCGGCGAGCATCGTCGCGGCCAGTGGCCCGGCGACGTGGTGCCCGAGATCGAGGACGCGGATCCCCTCGAGCGGCAGTGGCATGCGGGTGCTCCTGTCGACGTTGACGCACAGCAGGCCGGCGGGTGCGGGGGCTCCGGCCTGCGGAAGGACGGATCGGGCCGCTGACGGCTGCGCCGAGCGTAAGGCCGGTCACACCGACAGTTCGGCGACAAGGTGTCCACACTTCGTTGAGCTCAGGTCAACGGTCCCACCCCGGCCGACATCGAGGCTTCCGCCGCCGGCGTCAGCGCCCTACGATCTCTGATATCGGACGCGTTGTCCGATATTCGTTATCATGATCTTGCCCATGGCCCCGGAGGAGTGGTCTCATGGCGCACTTGTGGCGGAGATCGGGCGCGGTGACGGTCCTCGCGCTGCTCCTGGCGGTGACCGGCTGCTCCTCCGGGGCCGCCGACGAGCCGGTGGTCTTCCGGGTCGGGTTCGGCGGTGACCCGGTGACGCTCGATCCGCGCGTCAGCCCACCGGCGTACAACATCTTCCTCTCGCCGCTGTACGACACCCTGATCAAGTCGACCGCGGACGGCGGCTACGCGCCCGGCCTCGCCACGGCCTGGGAGCTCTCCCCCGACGCACTGCGGCTGTCGCTCACGCTGCGCGAGGGCGTCACGTTCCAGGACGGCACGCCGTTCGACGCCGAGGCCGTGCGGGCCAACCTGGAGGCGGCCAAGGAGCCGGGCACGCTGGTGGCGCGCACGCTCACCGAGCTCGACCGCGTCGAGGTCGTCGACCCGACCCACGTCGTGCTGCACATGCGGTCCCCGGGCGGTCACATGCTGGGCGTGCTGGCGGGCGAGACCGGCATGATGATCTCCCCCGGGCACCTGGACAGCCCCGACCTGGCCACCAACCCGGTCGGCGCCGGCCCGTTCCGGCTCACCGAGCTCACCGGCGGCCGCACGACGTACGCGAAGTGGGACGGGTACTGGAACGCCGCCGCGATCGAGCTGGACGGCATCGAGATCCACGGCTTCCCCGACGACACCGCCCGGCTCGCCGCACTGCGCTCGGGGCAGCTCGACTCGTCGTTCTTGTTCCCGACCCAGATCGAGCAGGCCGAGAGCGCCGGGCTGAAGACGACGATCTTCCCGCGGACCGCCGTCCACGCAGTGCTGCTCAACACCAGCCGCTCGGAGTTCGCCAAGCCTCAGGTGCGCCAAGCCCTCAACCTCGCCCTCGACCGCGCGCAGCTCTCCGAGACCCTCTACGGCGGGCACTGCGCCGTCGCCGACCAGCCCTACCCGGACGGCTACTGGGCCGCCCCGCCCGACGGCGGCGCCGCGGCCTACGACCGCGACCGGGCGCGGGCGCTGCTGGCCGAGGCCGGGCTGCCGGACGGCTTCGAGTTCACCCTGTCCGCGTCCAACATCACGACGTTCCAGCGGCTCGCCGAGGCGGTGCAGGGTCAGCTCGCCGAGATCGGCGTGCGGGTGAAGCTGGACATCCGGGACAACCCGTCGCTGACCGCGCTGCGCCAGTCCGGCAACTTCGACGCCGTCGGCGGGCAGTACGAGTCCGGCCGCCCCGACCCGACGACGTTCCTCACCGACTTCTACCTGCCCGGCGGTGTGTTCAACCCCGGCCGGTTCAACCCGCCCGGCGGGCAGGAGCTGGTGGCGCAGGCCCGCCGGACGGCGGACGTGGCGGTGCGCAAGGAGCCGATCCAGCGGCTCGTCGCGGAGGTGGCCGCGAGCGGACCGCCGATCATCCCGGTGTGCTTCCCCGGCTACGTGGAGGCCGACGCCCCGCACGTCACGCACCCGGTGAGCGTGTCCGTCCTGGGCGACTACGACTTCTCGGCCGTCCGCATGACCTCCCCGGGGTCCGGCGGGTGACCGGCCGGGTGGCCGGCCGGGTCGCGCTGATCACCGGCGCGGCCCGCGGCCAGGGCCGCAGCCACGCGCTGCGTCTGGCCGAGGAGGGCGCCGACGTGATCGCGATCGACATGTGCGCGCCGATCGGCACGGTGCCCTACCCGCTCGCGACCCCGGACGACCTGGAGGAGACCGCCGCGGCTGTCCGCGCCCGCGGCGGCGAGGTCGTCACCGCGCAGGCCGACGTGCGCGACCGGGCTGCGCTCAGCGCCGCCGTCGACGCCGCGGTGGCCGAGCTCGGCCGGCTCGACGTCGTGTGCGCCAACGCCGGCATCCTCAGCTTCGCGCCCGTCGCGGAGCTGACCGACGCGATGTGGCGGGACGTGCTCGACGTCAACCTCACCGGCGTCTGGAACACGGTGCGGGCCGCGCTGCCGCACCTCGGACCGGGCGCGTCGATCGTGCTGACGAACTCGGCCGCCGGCCTACGGGCCCGCCCCAACCTCGCCCACTACGTGGCCGCCAAGCACGGCCTGGTCGGGCTGATGCGCGCGCTCGCGGTGGAGCTCGCGCCGAGGGAGATCCGCGTCAACAGCGTCCACCCCACCGGCGTCGACACCGACATGGTCCAGAACCCGGCGATGTGGGCCCTGTTCCGGCCGGACCTGGCGAACCCCGGTCGCGACGACGTGCGGGAGCGCCACCGGGCCATGAACGCCCTGCCGGTGCCGTGGGTCGACCCGGTGGACGTGAGCAACGCCGTGCTGTTCCTGGCGTCGGACGAGGCCAGGTACGTGACCGGGGTGAGCCTGCCGGTGGACGCGGGCTCGACGCTGCGCTGATGGCCGGAGGGCCCGCAGAACCCCGGCCCGGTGCACAGCGAAGCCTGCGCGGATCAGCTCCTCTGCTCCAACCCCGCCATCGCCTCCAACGCCGGCAGGGCATCCAGCACCGCTCGCACGTAGTGCGGCGGCAGCTCCCGCAGCAGCTCCTTGACCATCTCGGTCCGCGCGGCCCGGATGCGGTCGCACGTCTGCTGCCCCGCCGGGGTGGCCTCGACCAGCACGGCCCGCTGGTCACCGGGGTGCGGCAGGCGGCGGATGAGCCCGCGCTCGTCGAGCTTGGTGAGCATCCGGGAGAGCATCGTCGGGTTGACGCCCTCGGCCTCCGCGATCGCGGCGGGCTGCATGGGGCCCCGGAACCCGATCGTCGCGAGGATCGAGGCCTGGGTCGGGCTCAGCCCCTCGGCGACGGCGGACCCGTTGAGGGTCCGCGCGAGGCGCACGACGACGCGGCGCAGCCGAGCGGCCGCCTCGGCGTCGATCTCCTGCATCACGCTCTCCACCCAGCACCCCTTGATCTGACCGGCGCTGGAGGCTACCAACCCTCGCGCCGGTCCGGGATGGTGAGGACCAGTGGAACGCAGGCCACCAGCAGCCCGGCGAGCACGACGAACGACCAGGCCACGACCTCCCCCGGCACGGCGCTCGCGGTGGTGAGCGCCGTGACCGTGCTGACCGCGGCGATCGCCCCGCAGTGGCGGAACATCCCGCGCAGGCCCGACACCGCCGCGACCTCGCCGCGCGCGAGGTGCATGATCGCGTTGTTGGCCGCCGGGGCGGACAGGCCCATGCCCAGGCCGGTGATCGCGGCCCCGATCGTCAGCCACATCTCCACCCCCGAGGCGACCGGCGCCGCGAGCATGAGCACACCGGCGACGACCACCGCGAACCCGCCGATGATCAGCACCCGCTGCCCGGTCCGCCGGATCAACCACACCGCCAGCGAGGACGTGCCGATGGTGCCGACCGCGCGGGCCGTCAGCAGACCGCCCGAGGTCAGCGGATCGATCCCGTAGCGCAGCTGCGCGTACAGCGGCACGAGCGAGCCGAAGCCGATCACCGCGGCGCCGAACACGACGTTGACGACGTTCATGCGCCCGAACAGGTTCCCCACCACGAGCCGGGCCGGGACGACCGCGTCGGGCTCGCGGCGGATGTGCCACCAGAACACCGGCAGCGCGACCACGGCGACGCCGAGCCCGATGAGCGCGAGCGGGTCGGTCAGCGAGCCGTTGCCGAACCGCGCGGCCGCGGTCATCACCGCCAGGAGCAGCACGACCAGCACGGCGATCCCGAGCCAGTCGATCGTCTGCCGCCGCCCGGCCGGGCGCTTCTCGTGGATCAGCAGCGCGGCGGCGAGGCAGAGCACCAGGCCGGGCACGACGTTGACCATGAAGATCCAGCGCCACCCGGCGAGGTGCACCAGCACCCCGCCCACCACCGGGCCGATCAGCGCGCCGATCGGGAAGATCGAGGTGAACATGCCGACGGCGCGGTCGCGCTGCGGCCCGAAGCTGTCGGAGACCAGACCGGTCGCCGTCGGCAGCATCGCCCCTCCGGCGAGCCCCTGCACGGCCCGCGCGGCCACCAGCAGGCCGATGTGGTCCGCCAGACCGCAGGCGGCCGAGGCGAGCGTGAACATCCCGACGCCGATGACGAACATCCGCTTGCGGCCGAACTGCTCGCACAGCCGCCCGCAGACGGGCATCGCGATGATCTGCCCCAGCGCGTAGAGGGTGATGGTCCAGCTGGTCCACGCCAGCGAGGCGCCGAGATCGGTGCCGATCGCCTGCAGCGCGGTCGAGACGGCCGTCTGGTCGATCGAGACCATGAGGAACCCGACCGACACGATCGCGAGGATCAGCCAGCGCCGGGGCGACGGAGGCGGGATGTCGGGCGGGGCGGGGGACCCGTGTTCGACGTCGACGCTGGCTCTGTCGGTACATCGCTCGGGCGCCGCCACGCGCGAATTGTATGCCTGCCGGCAAGCATTCTCGAAACCCGCAGGTCACCACCCCACCGGATCGACGTCCAGGTCGCCGCGCAGCACCCCGCGGGCGATCGTGCGCCGCTGGATCTCGTCGGTGCCCTCGAAGATCCGCAGCACCCGCAGCTCGCGGTACCACCGCTCGATCGGCAGTTCGCGCGTGTACCCCATGCCGCCGTGGATCTGCAGCACCCGATCGACGACCGCGTTCGCCATCGCGGCCCCGCTGAGCTTGGCGATCGCCGAGGCGTACCGCGTGTCCGCACCGGTCCCGGCCAGCCACGCCGCGCGCAGCGTCAGCATCCGCACCGACTCCAGCTCGACCGCCGAGTCGGCGATCATCCACTGGATCGCCTGCCGGTCGGCCAGCGGCGCTCCCCAGGTCGTGCGGGTGTTGGCGTACTCCACCGCCATGCCGAGCAGCCGCTGCGCCGCACCGATGGCCCGGCACGGCACGAGCCAGCGGCCCTGGCCGATCCACCGCATGGCCAGCTCGAATCCGCGGCCCACCTCGCCGAGGACGTGCTCGTCGCCGACCCGCACGCCGTCGAACCGCAGCGTCGCGGCCTCCCACGAGCTCATCATCGGGATCGGCGTGGAGGTCCATCCGCGGTCGCGGTCGACGAGGAAACAGGTGACCCCGCTCGACGTCGACGTGCGCGGCCCGGTCACCGCGAACACCATCGCGAAGTCCGCGTCCGCCCCGCGGGAGATGAACGTCTTCTCCCCGTCGATCACCCACCCGCCGTCGACCCGCCGGGCGGTGGTGCGCAGCCCGGACAGGTCCGACCCGGCACCCGGCTCGGTGAGCGCGAAGCACGACACGCGCTCCCCGGACAGGGTCGGCCGCAGGTAGGTGTCGATCTGGTCACCGGTGGCGGCGAACAGGATGTTGTCCGCCGAGCCGCCGAACGTGAACGGCACGAACGTGCGGCACAGCTCGATCCGCACCAGGGCCTGCGCGACGGGGTCGAGGCCGGCCCCGCCGTACTCCGGCGGGGTGCCCACGCCCCACAGCCCGGACCGCCGCGCGCGTTCGCGCAGGTCGGCCAGCTCGTCCCGGGTGAGCTGGCGCTCCCCCGCCCGTTCCCGGCGCAGCAGCTCGGGCTCCAGCGGGATCAGCTCCCGGGTGACGAAGTCGCGGACGGTCCGGGCGATGGCGCGGTGCTCGTCGTCGAGGACCAGGTCCACGGCTCAGCCGGGCTTGCGGGTGTGGTCCTGCAGGTGCTCGGTCCAGCCGGCGAAGTCGGCGGCCAGCTGCTCGGCGCTCCACCCGCCGTCGCGGTGGGTCACGAACGCCTCGGTGGGGTGCGCCCACACCGACAGCCGGTCGCCGCCGAAGCCGATGTACTGGCCGGTGATCCCGGCGGCCGCCGCCGAGCTGAGGAACACCACCAGCGGGACGACGTCCTCGACGGTGCCCGTGCCCTGACGGCGCAGGTGCTCGGGAACCGGGGCGCCGGCCTCCACCTGCGCGACGACCTCGGTGAGCGCGGGGATCGTCGCGGCCATGCGGGTCAGCGCCTTGGGTACCACGGCGTTGACGGTGATGCCGTACTTGGCCAGCTCCACCGACCACACCCGGACCAGCGCGATGATCGCCGCCTTGGACGCGGCGTAGGCGGTCTGGCCGAACGCGCCCAGCTGCCCGGCGGGCGACCCGACGAGGATCAGCCGGCCACCCTCACCCTGCTCGCGGAACCTGCGGGCCGCGGCCCGCCCGCAGGTGAACGTCCCGCGCAGGTGGCTGTCGACCACCACGTCGAAGTCCTCGTCGGACATCTTGAGCAGCGTGCGGTCGCGCAGCGCCCCGGCGTTGGTGCACATGACGTCGAGCCGGCCGAACTCAGCCACCGCGCGCTCGACGAGTTCCTCGGCGGCCGCCGTCGGGCCGACCGCGGCGACGTGCGCCACGGCCTGCCCGCCGGCCCCGCGGATGGCCTCGACCGCCTCGGTCGCGACCGCCTCGTCGAGATCGTTGACCACGACGGCCGCGCCGGCCTTCGCCAGTCCCTCGGCGTAGGCACGGCCGAGGCCGCGACCGGCGCCCGTCACGACGGCCACCCGCCCGGTCAGATCGATCCTGTCGTCCATTCGAGCCTCATCTGCTGATCTTGATCTTGGTGAAGTCGTAGTCGCCGTACCGCGGGACCTCGAAGCCGGTGACGCCGTCGCGGAACGCGGCCACCCACTGCACCGCGCACACGGGGATGACCGGCGGGCCGGCGTCGAACACCTTCTGGAAGATCTCCCGGGTGTAGGCGGCCCGCTCGTTCTCGTCGCTGCTGGCCCGCGACTTGCTGAGCAGCTCGGCGATCCCGGGCTCGGAGAACCCGCCGGGGTTGTACGTGCCGCCCGGGCTGTAGAAGTCGACCACGAACTGGCTCGGGTCCGGCCGCCCGGCCTGCACCAGCGCGACCGTGGCGACGAAGTTCCCCGACCGGCGGGCCTCGATCATCTGCGTGAACTCCAGCGGCCGCACGGTCACGTTGATCCCGGCCTCGCGCAGCTGCGCCTGCAGCGCCTGCGACAGGTTCTGGTAGGTCGTGTTCGGCCCGTGGACGATGTCGAACGAGATCCCGTTCGGGTGGCCGGCCTCGGCGAGCAGGCTCTTCGCCTTCTCCGGGTCGTAGTACGGGGTGACGTCGCTCATCTCGGGCACGTGCGGCCAGAAACCCTCGGCGAACGGCTGCACCGTCGGGGTGCACCCGCCGTCGAAGAGGGAGTCCGCGATCGCCTTGCGGTCGATGGCGTGCATGATCGCCTTGCGCACCCGCGGATCGGCCAGCTCCGGCCTGGAGGTGTTGAGCAGCATCCCGTTGAACGTGCTGTTCGGGCCCTGCACGACGGTGAGCCCGTTGGCCTTCGCCTCGCGGACCTGCCCGGCGTTGATCGTGGTGCCGTCGACCTCGCCGGAGACGACGGCGCGCAGCCGGGTCGGCTCGTCGGAGAAGGCGATCATCTCGATGCCGGCGATCGTGGTGGCCTCGTTGTTCCAGTAGTCGTCGAAGCGGGTGAACGTGACCCGCCCCTGCTCCAGCGACTGGAGCTTGAACGCGCCGGTGCCCACCGGCTTGGTGCCCAGGTTCGGATCGTCGATCGCCTTCGGCGACACCACGATCCCGGCTTCACCGGCCAACACGTTGATCATGTAGCCGGACGGTTCGCTGAACGTGATCCGCAGCGACATCGGACCGGTCGCCTCGACCTTCTCGACCGTCCGCAGCGCCGACGCCTGCGCACCGCGCGCCCGCAGCGCCTCCAGGGAGGCCACGGCGGCCGCCGCGTCGAGCTTCTCGCCGTCGTGGAAGGTCACGCCCTCGCGCAGCTCGAGATCCAGCACGGTGTTGTCCGCCGAGAAGCTCCACTCCGTCGCCAGACCGGGCTTGAGCTGCCCGTCCGGGGTGCGCTCGATCAGGCTCTCGTAGACGACGTCGAGGAAGACCGGGTCCAGCGGCGCGGACTGCCGCGGATCGAACGAGGTCGGGTTGCCCGGCACCGCGTACCGGAAGACCGCGTTCGGGTCGTACTCGCCGGCGGCACCCGCCGGCTCCTCCCCGCCGCCACCGCAGCCGGTGAGGACGAGCGCCGCCGCCGCGAGCGCGGCGGACCACCGCAGCGCCGCGCGCCTCACGGCCGGCTCCTGGCTACCTGCGGACGGGGAATCGGGCACAGCACTGCTTCGCGGCTTTCCACGTGACCTCCACTGGTCAGCTCGGGCGGGGGACGCGAGAGGGGTGTCAGGGGGTGGCCGGGGCCGGCAGGGCGGCCGGCCCGGCGAGCTTCTTGTGCGGGCTGCCCGCGGCGGAGTGGCGCAGGCAGGCGACGTGCCGGTCGCCACCGACCGGCACGAGCGGCGGATCGGTGGTCGCGCACTCGGGCACCGCGATCGGGCAGCGGGTGCGGAACCGGCAGCCGGACGGCGGGGACGCCGGGTCGGGGAGGTCGCCGCGCAGCTCGACGCGTTGCCGGGCCCGCTGCACCTCGGGGTTGGGGACCGGCACCGCGGACAGCAGCGCCTGCGTGTAGGGGTGCAGGGGGTGCTCGGCGATCGCGGCGGCGGGCCCCTCCTCCACGACCCGCCCGACGTACATCACCGCGATGCGGTGCGACAGGTGGCGCACGGTGGCGAAGTCGTGCGAGACCAGCACCACGGCCTGGCCGCTGTCCTCCTGGATGTCCAGCAGCAGGTTGAGGATCTCCGAGCGGGTCGACAGGTCCAGTGCGGACGTGGGCTCGTCGGCGATGAGGACCTCCGGCTCCAGCGCGAGCGCGCGAGCGATGCACACCCGCTGGCGCTGCCCGCCGGACAGCTCGTCCGGGTAGCGCTCGACGTACGCCGGGTCGAGCGTCACGCGTTCCAGCAGGTGCGCGGCGGCCTCGTCCATCTCGCCGCGCGTGATCCGCTTGTGGATCAGCAGCGGCTCGGCCACCGCGTGCCCGACGGTCTTCGTGGGGTCCAGTGCACCGTAGGGGTCCTGGAAGATGAACTGCAGCCGGGCCCGCAGCGCGACGAGATCGCTCCCGCGCACCCGGGTGACGTCCTGCCCACCGACCTCGATCGTGCCGCCGTCCGGTTCGATCAGCCGGGCCATCAGCTGACCGACAGTGGTCTTGCCCGATCCCGACTCGCCGACCAGCCCGAGGGTCGTGCCCGACGCGACCTCCAGGTCCACGCCGTCGACGGCGCGCACCGCGCGCAGGGTCCGACCGAAGATCGACCGGGTGAGCGGGAACGTCTTGGTCAAGTTGCGGACGCGGACCGCGGCCTCGCGTTCAGCCACGCGGCACTCCCTCCACCGTCAGCGCCCCGCTGGCGACCCGTCCGCAGCGGCTGCGGTGCGCGCCGGCGAGCACGCTGTCGGGCTGGGGGCGGCCGCACACCTCGGGTCGGTTGTGGACGCACCGCGGCTGGAACCGGCAACCGGCCGGGAACCGGCCCGCGGGCGGCACCCGGCCCGGGATCACCGCCAGCCGGGTGCGCGGGCTGCCCGACTGCGGCACGGAGGCGAGCAGCGCGCTCGAATACGGGTGGCCGGGGCTGTAGAACAGCTCGTCGATGCTCGCGCGCTCGACGACGTGCCCGGCGTACATCACCACGACGTCGTCGCAGAAGTCGGCGACGACGCCCAGGTCGTGGGTCACCAGCAGCACGGCGAGGTCCAGGTCGCGCTGCAGGTCGCGCAGCAGCCCGAGGATCTCTGCCTGGATGGTGACGTCCAGCGCGGTCGTCGGCTCGTCGGCGATCACCAGCTTCGGGTCGCACGCGATCGCCGCCGCGATCATCACCCGCTGCTGCATGCCGCCGGACAGCTCGTGCGGGTAGGAGCGCACGCGCTGGGCCGCGTTCGGGATGCCGACGCGGTCGAGCAGCTCCTCGGCGCGGCGCAGCGCCACCGAGCGGCGCTCCCCCAGGTGCAGCAGGCGCGCCTCGGCGATCTGGTCGCCGACCGTCATCGTCGGGTCCAGACTGCTCATCGGCTCCTGGAACACCACGCCGACCGGTCCGCCGCGCACGGCCCGCAGCTCGCGCGGGCTGCACGTGAGCAGATCCGTGCCGTCGAAGACGATCCGGCCGCCGGCGATCGTCAGGCCCGGCGGCAGGAGCCGCAGGATCGCCATCGAGGTCAGCGTCTTCCCGCAGCCGGACTCGCCGATCAGCGCCAGCGAGCGACCCCGACCCACCTCGAAGCTCACGTCCTGCACGAGGCCCGGCTGGGCGGGCAGGTCGATCGTCAGCCCCTCGACGGAGAGCAGCGGGCTGTTCCCGGTCATGTGCGCCTCCGCAGGCCCACCGCGTCGCGGATCGCGTCGCCGATGGTGTTGAACGCCAGGACGGTCAGCACCATCGCGATCCCCGGCGGGACGACCGCGTACGGCGCGTCGAACTGGTTGGCGTAGGCCGCCTTGAGCATCGAGCCCCAGCTGGCGTCCGGAGGCTGCACGCCCAGGCCGAGGAAGCTCAGGCTCGCCTCGACCAGCAGCGCGACGCCCATCAGGATCGTCGTCTGCACCAAGAGCGGTGCGGCGATGTTGGGCAGCACGTGCACCCACAGCGTCCGCCGCCGGGAGGAACCCACGGCGTCGGCCGCGCGGATGAACGTCTCCTCGGTGACCGCCAGCGCCGCGCCGCGCACCACCCGGAAGATCGCCGGCGAGAAGATGATGCCCACCGCGATCATCGTCGTGACCAGGCCGGGACCGAGCACCGCGACGATGGCGAGCGCCCCCACCAGCGCGGGGAGCGCGAGCACGGTGTCGGCGAGCCGCCCGGTGATCGCGTCGACCCAGCCGCCGCGCACCGCCGCCCACAGGCCCAGCGGGAGCCCGATCGCCACCGCGATGCCGACGGAGATCGCCGGGGCGCTGATCGTGACCGCGGCGGCGTTGATGATGCGGCTGGCGACGTCGCGGCCGAAGTCGTCGGTGCCGAACCAGTGCTCGAGGCTGGGCCCGGCGAACCGGTTGCCGAGGTCCTGCACGTCCGGGTCGTGCGGGGCGATCCAGCGCCCGCCGATCGCCAGCACGACGAGCAGCAGGACGTAGCCGATCGAGACCGCGGCGGCCGGCTTGCGGAGGACCTCGCGCAGCACGCGGGTGCGGCTGCGCCGCGCCGGGGCCGTCTCCTGCTGGACCGCGGCGGTCATGCCGTCCTCACCTTCGGGTTGATCCAGCCGTAGGTCAGATCGACGATCAGGTTGATCAGCACGACGACGGCCGCGCAGAACAGCACGTAGCCCTGGATCACGGGGTAGTCGCGCTGCAGCACCGAGTTGACCGCCAGCGTGCCCAGGCCGGAGATGCCGACCACCGCCTCGATCACGATCGTCCCGCCCAGGAGCCGCCCGGTCTGCAGGCCCAGCACGGTGACCACCGGGATGGCAGCGTTGCGCAGGATGTGCCGGCGCACGAGCCAACCGGTCGTCGCGCCGCGCGCCCGGGCGGTGCGCACGTAGGGGCGGGTCAGCACGTCGGCCACGCAGCCGCGGGTGTGCCGGGCCAGCTCGGCGGCGGTGGCCAGGCCGAGCGCGACGGCGGGCAGCACCAGGTGCGATGCCCACGTGCCCAGGCCGCGCGACATCGGTGCGTAGCTGGTGGCCGGGAACCAGCCCAGCCCCAGCGCGAACACCGACACGAGCAGCATCGCGACCCAGAAGCTGGGCATCGCGATGCCGAGGGTGGCGAGGCTGGAGATCGCGCGGTCGAGCCAGCTGCCCTGCGCGAGCCCGGCGAGCACCCCCGCCGTGACCCCGACCAGCACGGCCACCACGATCGCCGCCACCGCCAGCGCCAGCGTGGGCGGGGCAGCCAACAGGATCGTCGAGGTGACCGGGCGGTCGGTGAACAGGGAGCGGCCGAGGTCACCGCGCAGGACCCCGAACAACCACGTCAGGTACTGCTCGATGACCGGGCGGTCCAGGCCCAGCCGTTCGCGGATCCGCTCGACGTCCGCTGCGCTCGCGTTCTCCCCCGCGATGACCTGCGCAGGATCTCCGGGGATGAGCTGGACCATCAGGAAGGTGACCAGCGAGACGAGCCAGAGGACGAGCACCCCGCCGCCGAGCCGACGCACGATCATCCGTCCGCTCATCGAGTGCCTCCGTCCGACCTTGGGCGGCGCCTGTGTCCGATAATCGGACAATCTGTTACGTCCTTGTGGCAAGATGGTGCCTTGTGGCGGCGGCCACGTCAAGGAGCGTTCGGGCCGAGCACAGCACAGTGGACGGCGGAGCGCACAGCCGGGACGAGAACATCACAGACGGCGCCGGAAGCACCACGGAGCTGGGGATCGGTTCCCCGCAGGACCGATCAGAGGCCGGCGTTCGCGATCTGCTGCGCGACCTCGATGAGCCGGCGGCCGACCCGGTCGACGTCGACCTCGCCCATCGAGATGATCCCGATGGCGGCGTCGAGGCTGTGCCCGTCGCCGTCGTACAGCGGAGCGGCCACGCCGACCGCGCCCGCGGTCAGCGCGCCGTACGACACGGCGTAGCCGACCTCGCGCGCCTCCCGCACGGCCTGCGGGTCACCGGAGCCCGCCCGGCGGGCCATGAGGATGGCCAGCCCGCTCGCGCCCTGGTTGAGCGGGTGACGGGCGCCGCTGCGCTGGGACAGGTGGAACACCGAGTCCGGTGGCTCGACCACGGCCAGCGCCACCGCGTCGTCCCCCTCGGCGACGACGCACTGCGCGGTCGCCTTGAACTCCTCGGCCAGCTGCCGCAGGTACGGCGTCGTCGCCCGGCGCAGCTGCGGGTTGGCCTGGCGCGCCAGCTGCATGACCCCCAGCCCGAGCCGGTAGCGCCCGGAGCTGCCCTCGGCGACCAGCCGGTGCGCGCGCAGCGTCGCCAGCAGCCGGTACACGGCCTGCCGGTGCACGCCCAGTGCGGTCGCCAGCTCGGCGACGGTCATGTCGCGGTCCTCGGCGGCGAGCAGCTCGAGCAGACGCAGCCCGCGGTCCAGTGTCAGGGACCCGGTGCTGGCCGACTCGCGCCCCGAAGCGGCCACGCGCTGCACCTCCTGCTCGTCCCGGGGGCGCCGCCGCGCCACCACACGCATGACCGGATCACCGTACTCGGCCGCTCCGACCGGGCCGTCGGCGGCGCGCGGTGTCCGACCGGCTGTGTGACCAGCTACCCCACGGTGGTGCGATCGGCCGCCACCGACTCCCCCGCGATCCGGCCGAACGCCAGGCACTCGGCCAGGCTCGCCCCGCCCGCCGGGTAGAGCAGCCCGTGGATCGAACCCAGCTCGCCCGCCGAGTACAGGTGCGGGATCGGCCCGCCGCGCGCGGCGAGCACCCGGGCGGCCGCGTCCCGGCGCGGCCCGCCCACGGTGTGCGAGCCGCCTGGCCACAGCGGCACCGCGTAGAAGCGCGGCCCGGTCAGCGGGGTGAGCGTGGCGGGGTCGCGGCCGAAATCGGCGTCGCGCCCGGCGGCGCAGAACGCGTTGTAGCGCTCCACGGTGTCGGCCAGCGCATCCGGGTCCAGGCCGCAGGCCGCGGCGAGATCGCGCACCGAGTCCGCAACGCGGATCCAACCCCGCTCCAGCTCGGCCCGGTTGTCCGCGCTCCAGGTGTAATCGCCCACCGGGCCGGCCGGGCCGGAGTAGGTGGGCACGAGCGGAGCCCGCCGGAACCGATCGTCGTCGAAGATCCACCACGTGGGGACGCGGGGGCGGGTGAGCCGGCCGGCGTCCATCCCGAGCAGGTGCAGGGTGGCCGCGTGCTGGCGCCCGGGCTCGGGCAGGAACCGCCGCCCCGCCCCGTCGACGAACACCGCGCCGGGCGGGCGCACCGCGGGATCGGGGCCGAAGCGACCGGAGCCCCACAGATCGATCGCGGTGCCGCCGCCGAAGCCGTCGCCGGGGAACCGCGCCACGAAGTGCCCCGGCCAGACGTTCATGTGCCACAGCTCCGCGCCGACGTCGAGGCCCATCCGCACACCGTCGCCGGTGTTGTGCCGGGTGCCGTAGAAGTGCACCGGGGTGGCCGGTAGGTACTGCGTCTTCATGGCGTCGTCGGCCTCGAAGCCGCCGGTGGCCAGCACGACCCCGCGCCGCACCCCGATCCGGACGGGCGGACCGCAGCCGGGTTCGGCCCGCACCCCGATCACCGCGCCGTCCTCGTCGGTGAGCAGCGCGGTCGCCCGCACTCCGAAGCGCACCTCGATGCCCCGCTCCTGCACGAGCGCGCGCAGCAGCCCGTGCAGCGGGCAACCGGTGTAGCCGTCCGGGCGGCGGCCCGGCAGCACCTGGTACACCGTGACCGAGCCGTGGTCGGGCAGGGTGTCGTGCTCGCCGTGCAGGTCGAGCACCCGGTAGGTGCCGCCGTGCTTCTCCAGCCACTCCGGGTTGCGCGCGGTCTCCCGCGCCCAGGTCTCGATCAGCTCCGGCTCGACCGCCTCCCCGTTCACCGCGTACGCCGCAGCCAGGTAGCGGCACGCGCCCTCGACGTCGGTGGGCACCAGCAGGAAGCCCGCGGCGTAGCGGCTGTTCGGCCGGTGCGCCGCCGCGTGCTGCTTCTCCAGCACGAGCACCTCCGCGCCGCGGTCGTGCGCGGTCACCGCCGCGGTCGCGCCCGCGTTGCCCAGGCCGAGCACCGCGACGTCGACGACCTCGTCGAACCCTCCGGTGTGGAACACGTCGGCCCGGCCCTCAGCCGACCGCCACCGTCGCCGACCCGGCCAGCACCCGCCGGTCGGGCGCCGCGACGCAGCTCAGCTGGATCTCCGCGAGCCGCCCGCCCGCGGAGTCGTCGCGGACCTCGGTGACGGTCGCGGTGACCGTCAGCGCGTCGCCGGGCCAGGTGGGGGCCTGGAAGCGGGCCCGGAAGCGCCGCACGTTCTCGTGCCCGAACCAGTCGGTGAGCACCCGCCCGGCCAACCCCATGACGAGCATGCCGTGCGCCATCACCGTCGGGTGGCCGGCGATCTCGCGGGCGTACACCTCGTCGGTGTGCAGTGGGTTGAAGTCCGCCGACGCGCCCGCGTACATGACGATCTGGGTCCGCTTGAGATCGTCGACGACCTGCTCGACCCGCTGGTCGCCGACCTCGACCCGGATCCGCCCGGGGACGTCGGTCGCCGGTTCCTGCTCGGTGGTGGCCGTCATCGAGCCTCCTCGCTCGCCGGTGCGGTGGTGACGGTGACCGTGGTCGAGCGGACCACGGGCTGCTGGTCCGCGTCCAGGAAGTCGACGTGCCGCTCGGTGAACGTGAGCACGCCGGAGCGGCCGGTCTTCGTCCAGGTGCGCCCGGGCACCTTGTGCGCGGTGAGGGTCTCCCCCTCGCGCAGGGGCCGGTAGTAGACGAACTCCTGTTCGGCGTGCAGCCCGCCAGCGCCGCCGCGGGACTCCCCGGGGCCCTTGCCCGAGCCGTGCCACGGCCGGCCCGGCCGCATCACCAGCGGCCAGTCCTCGTCGACGTGCGCGAACGCGATCGGGAACGTCGGCGGGATGCCACCGCCGGTGTCGCCCAGTGCCCTGGCGAACGCCCGCACGTGCCCTGCCTCGACCGTGAACGGCTGGCCGGCGGGCCGCTCCTGCGCGAGCACCAGCTCCCGGGCCTTGCCCCGGTTGAGCTTGCCCGCAGGGGTGCGCGGGACCTCGTCGACGCGCACGATCCGCCGCGGGTGCTTGTAGCGGGCGAGCCGGTCGGACAGGTGCGCGGTCAGCTCCTCGTCGGAGAGGTCCGCCAGTGCCGCCCGAGGTGCGACGACCGCGGTGACGCTCTGGCCCCACCGCGGATCCGGCACCCCGACCACGACCGCGTCGGTGATCGCGGGATGCGCGAGCAGCGCCTGCTCGACCTCCTCGGGGAACACCTTCTCCCCACCGGTGTTCACCACGCCGTCGCCGCGGCCGAGCAGCACCAGCCGCCCGTCCGCCTCCACGGTGGCCAGGTCGCCGGGCACCGCGTAGCGCACGCCGTCGATCACGCGCCAGGTGCGGGCCGTGCGCTCCGGGTCGTTCAAGTAGCCGACCGGCTGCGGGCCGGCGCTGGCCAGCACCCCGATCTGCCCGCTGCCGGGAACGACGTCCCGGTCGTTCTCGTCGAGCACCCGCGCCACCGGGGCGAGCGTGAACCGGCCCTCGACGACGTCCTCGACCCGGCTGACCTCGCTGACCCCGAACGGGCCGCCTTCCGACGCGGAGATGTTGTCGGTGAGGGTCATCGAGCCGCGGGCGAGCAGCTCCCGCTTCACCGCGGCGCTCCACACCACGCCGGAGCTGGTGATGCGGCGCAACGAGGAGATGTCGTACGGGTCGCCGGCGCGTTCGGCCTCGGCGAGCGCGTCCACCAGCGGGCGACCGAACGCGTCGCCCACGATCACCATCTCGGTGGCGCGCCTGCGCTGCACGATCCCCCAGACCTCGTGCGCGTCGAGCGAGCGGGAGGTCGCGAAGCAGACCGTGCCCCCGCCGAGCAGGGTGCGCATGACGTGGAAGAAGCCGGTGCCGTGCATCATCGGCGACATCGGCACGACGACCGGGCGGGCGTCGCGCGCGCGCAGCTCGCGCACCGCGTCGGCCAGCTCGGTGAGGTTCTGCGGCACCGGGATGTCCTGCATGCGGAAGACCGAGTGGAGGATGCCCAGCAGGCCGTCGCGGTCCCAGATCACGCCCTTCGGGCGCCCGGTGGTGCCGCCGGTGAGCAGGATGATCCCGGTGCTGCGCGCCACCCGGGGATCGGGCTCGGGAGCGGGCGCGCCGGCGGCCGCGGCCGCGTAGTCGACAGCCGGCTCCCGCACGTCGCCGCCGACCTGCAGCAGCAGCTCCAGCCCGCCGTCAGCCGCCACGGCGCGGGCGGGGTCGGCCAGGCTCTCGTCCACGACCAGCGCCGCCGCTGCGGTGTAGTCGAGCGCGTAGCGCAGCTCCGGCTCCCGGTAGCGGTAGTTGACGTTGACCGGCACGGCGCCGAGGTGGAACGCGGCCAGCACCGTCTCGAGGTACTCCGCGCCGTTGTGCAGGCCCACCGCGACGACGTCGCCCGCCCCGATCCCGCTGCCGGCGAGCGCGCCGGCGACCCGGGCCGCGCGCTCGTGCAGCTGCGCGTAGGTCAGCTCCACGTCGCCGACCGCCACCGCGAGCTCGTCCGCGGCCACGTCGGCCGCCACCCGCAGCGCGGCGGTGACGCTGGGCAGTCCGGGCCCGCTCATGCGCGCGGCGGCAGGTCGTAGGTGCGCGCGTTCGCGATCATCGCTGCGTCCATCATCCATTCCTTCGCCCGTCGGGGATCCGCTGCGGTCGCCGCGGTCTGCTGCCTGAAGCGCGCCCGCTCCTCCTCGTCCTGCTCGGCCAGCGACGTCGTGGTGCGGTGGGTGATCTCCTGCACGGTCTCCACCGCGGCCTTGCGCCGCCGCTGCGCCCACAGGTCCAGCGCCGACTCCTCGGCCTCGCCGCGCAGTACCGCCGGGAGCTGCACGGACAGGTCGAACGCGTCGTGGATGCCGCCGTTGAGGCCCATCCCGCCCATCGGGCTGTTGATGTGCGCGGCGTCGCCGAGCAGCAGCACGCGCCCGTGGCGGAACGAGTCCACCACGCGCTGGTGCACCGCGTACACCTTCCGCTCGCGCAGGACCAGGCCCGGCGCCTCGCCGAACAGCCCGCGCAGCCGCTCGGACACGTATTCGTCGGAGACGGCCTCGTCGCCCGGCACCCCCGGCGGCACCGCCACCACCACCCGCCACACGTCCGGCACGCGCAGCACCAGCAGGTGCTCGACGGGATCGGAGATGTAGTTGACGTCGCAGATGCCGGGCATCAGCGTCTCGATCGGGTAATCGATCGAGAGCACGAGGTAGCGGTGCTCGTAGGTCAGGCCCTCGAACGGACAGCCCAGGATCTTGCGCACGGTGCTGCGCGCCCCGTCGGCGCCGAGCACCCACGACGCCTCGGCGACCGGGCCGTCCGCCGTCTCCAGCACCACGTGGTCGTCCGCGATCTGCAGACCGGTGACCCGGCAACCGAACCGCAGCTGCGCGTCGGGGTGGTGCGCGGCGAGCGCATCGCGCACGATCTGGCTGTACTTGTACTGCTCCAGCTGGAGCCGGAACGGGTAGTCGGTCTCGTCGGCCAGCAGCGAGAGATCGAACTCGGCGATCAGCCCGTGCCGGCGGTCGCGCACCTGGTAGCGCGGCGCGACGATGCCGGCCTGGAGCATCGCGTCGACGACGCCGAGGTGGCGGGCGATCTCGATGGTGGGCGGGTGGAACGTGGACGCGCGCCACTCGGTGGACAGCTCCTGCTCGGCCTCCAGCACCGCCACCGACACCCCGGCGCGGGCCAGCGCCAGCGCAGCTGTGAGCCCGACGGGCCCGGCCCCGACGACGGCCACCTCGGCGCGGATCGGCGCGGCGCTCATCCCCGGCTCCATTCGACGATGTGGTCGCACATGGCCGCGGCCAGGTCGGGGCGGCCGGCGAAGTAGTGGTCGGCACCGCTGATCTCGACGAGCTCCCGGCGGCGGGGATCGACCGCCTCGTACATGCCCCGCGCGTGGCTGCGGAACGCGGCGCGGTCGGCGGAGCCGTGCACGATCAGCACCGGCGCCTCGACGTCGGGCAGGCACCGGTAGGCGTTGGCGCGGCTGTGGTCGTAGCTCCACTGCGACAGCCACGACCGCAGGCTGGTGTGGTGCCCCAGGGAGGCGGGGCGGAAGTTCGCCGTCCACGCGTCGCCCCACAGGGTGCCCGGTCGACGGTCCGACGGGTCCAGGGTGAGATCGAGGAAACGCAGGTCGGCGGCGGTGCCGTGGACGACGAACGGCAGGTCGTCGGGGCAGGCCTCGCCACGACGGTGCTCCGCCAGCTCGGCGAGCCGGTCGAGCACCCAGGCGGTGATGCGCCGGTTGCGCTCGATCTGGGCCGCCCGGTAGCGCCGGACGAACTCCTCCGCGTACGGCGGCCCGTTGTGCGCGGCGAACATGTCCAGCTCGGGATCGCGCACGAACGGGCGCTGCTCATCGGTGATCGCCGGGTCGAGCCCCTCGGTGTAGACGGTGGCGCGGCCGGGGTGGGCCATCGCCATGACCAGCTTGTCGGCGGGCTGCAGCCCGGCCGCGGCGAGGTCCACCGGGTCGCCGGCCGGCGTGGCGGTGATCGTCGGCTTCTCGGCCTGCTGCTGGTAGAGCGCGGCGAGCCCGCCCCCGCCGGAGTTGCCGACCAGCACGATCCGCGGGTAGCCCAGCTCCCGCAGGTGCGCGATCGCGGCGCCGACGTCGAGGACGCAGTTCTCCATGATCAGCGTCGAGTCGTTGCCGACGTAGCGGGTGGCGAGCCCCACCGCGGCGACCCCGCGCCGGGCCAGGTCCTCCAGCGCGTAGTGGCCGAGGAAGTTCGAGCTGGGGTGGACGATCAGCACGGCGGTGTCGGGCCGGCGGGCGTCGTCTCGCCACAGCGTCGCCCAGATCTTCCCCGACAGCCGGGCCACCCCGGAGTTGATGTCGAGGCGCTGCCCGGGCGTCATCGGGATCGCCAGCAGCTCGCGGATCAGCACGGGCTCCTCCCCCCTTCCGTCGAGCCGGCGATCACCGCGAGCGCGCGGTCCAGGCCGCGAGCACCGCGGCTCCGTCGCGGGCGTCCTCCTCGGTGAGCGGACGGGTCTGCAGGGTGAGCTCGATCCGGACGCCGTTGGGGTCGAAGACGTAGAGCGACTCCCAGACACCGTCGTGGTCGACGATCCCGACGGTCTCCACACCCTCCGCCGCGAAGTGCTCCTTCCAGGCGTGCAGCTCCTCCATGGAGTCGACGTTCAGCGCGACGTGGCGGATCCAGGACGGGATCGGGTCCGGCCCGGTCGGCTGCTCCAGCCCCTCGACCTCGAAGAACGCGATCGCACCGCCGTCGTGCAGGCCGTAGAAGGTGTGCAGGTAGGGGGTGCGCTCACCGCTGGACGGCACGACGTCGAGGCGGATCGCGGTGAGGAACGGGCACTTCAGCACCCGTGTGTAGAAGTCGTACGTCGCCTGGGAGTCCCAGGTCGGGTACGCGATGTGGTTCATGGACCGGGGCGCACGGAGGACGGCGGCGTTCGTCATCACCAGCCCTTTCTCATTTATCGGACAACACGTCCGCATTTCGTACAAGTTTCGGCGCGTCGTCGCCCCTTGTCAACCGCACCCGGCGATCACCGGTCAGAGCACGACGACCCCGCGCAGCCCCTCCCCGGCGAGCAGTCGGTCGTACCCCTCCTGCGCCTCATCGAGGGCGAACGTGCCCGACAGGTACCGGTCGAGCGGCAGGACCCCGTCGAGGTAGCGGGCAGCGAGCAGCGGCAGGTCCCGGGAGGCCGTGCAGTCGCCCCAGATCGACACCCGGATCGATCCGCCGGTGAGGAACAGCTCGCGCAGGCCCAGCTCGGCGATCTCCCCGGTCTTCGGCGCACCCACCACGACCAGCCGGGATCCGGGCGCGCGCATCGCCACCGCGGTCGCGAACGTGCGTGCGCCGCCCACCGCGTCGAGCACGACGTCGGCGCCGCGGCCGCCGGTCAGGTCGCGCACGGCGGCCACCGGGTCGGCCGCGGAGGCGTCGACGACGTCGGTCGCACCGAACGCGGTGGCCGCGGCGAGCTTCGCGGCGCTCACGTCGACCGCGACGATCCGCGCGGCACCCGCGGCCGCCGCGCCGGCGACGGCTGCGACCCCGACCCCGCCGCAGCCGATCACCACCACGTCGTCGGCCGGGCCGACCTCGGCGGTGTGGACCGCGGCCCCGTACCCGCTGGGCACACCGCAACCGAGCAGGGCGGCCACCTGCGGCGGCACCCGCGGATCGATCGGGACGACGTTGCGCGCGGGCACCAGCACCCGCTCGGCCAGCCCGCCGACGCCGAGCACCCCGGTGCCCAGCGCACCGTCGCCGAGCGGGATCGGCGGACGGCGCAGCAGCCGGTCCGGGCAGGCCTGCGGCCGCCCCGCGGCGCACTGGCGACACGTCCCGCACGGCACCATCGGCGCCACCACCACGGTGTCGCCGACCGCGACCCCGGTCGCGTCCGGGCCCAGCTCGACCACCCGGCCGGCCACCTCGTGCCCGACGACGTACGGGAACGCGGTCCCGGACGTGCCGTGCATGAAGTGGACGTCGCTGTGGCACAGCCCGCACGCGGTCACCCGCAGGGCCACCTCGTCGCCCACCGGAGCGCGCACCGGGACGTCCTCGATGCGGATCGGCCCGTGCGCCGCGCGCACCACCGCGGCCCGGTAGCAGGCCCGGTCATCACCACCCATCGCCAGCTCCCTTACCTCGACCGTCGAGGGACGCTAGCATGGGTAGACGCGATTATCGGACCTCAAGTCCGATAATCGTACATCCGGCACGATCGAGCAGAGTCGCCGACGAGGGAGAGCCGTGGAGTACACCCATCTCGGACGCAGCGGACTGACCGTCTCGCGGTTGGTCCTCGGCACCGACAACTTCGGCACGCAGACCACCGCCGAGGACGCGTTCGCGATCATGGACCGGGCCCTCGAGCTGGGCATCAACATGATCGACACCGGGGACGTCTACGGCTGGCGGATGGGTGAGGGCGTCACCGAGCAGATCATCGGGAAGTGGTTCGCCGGTGGCGGCGGGCGCCGCGAGCGCACCGTGCTGGCCACCAAGCTCTACGGCGTCATGGCCGACTGGCCGAACAACAGCGGCCTGTCGGCGCTGCACATCCGGCGCGCCTGCGAAGCGTCGCTGCGCCGGCTGGGCACCGACTACATCGATCTCTACCAGCCCCACCACATCGACCGGAACGTGCGGTGGGAGGAGATCTGGGAGGCGATGGACCTGCTCAAGACGCAGGGCAAGATCGTCTACGTGGGCTCGTCCAACCACCCGGGCTGGCACATCGCGGCCGGGCAGGAGGCCGCCGCCCGCCGCGGCAGCATCGGGCTGGTCAGCGAGCAGACCATCTACAACCTGCTGGAGCGCACCGCGGAGCTGGAGGTGCTGCCCGCCTGCCAGCACTACGGAGTCGGGATGATGGCGTGGTCACCGCTGGACGCGGGCCTCCTGGGCGGGATCCTGCGCAAGGAGCGCGAGCGACAGCTCGGCACGCCGCTGCCGGGCGCGCGGATCGCCACGCACCGCGGCAAGCGGATGGCGAAGCTGGAGCGCCACCGCGCGCAGATCGCCGAGTACGAACAGCTGTGCGCGGAGCTGGGCCACTCCCCCGCCGACGTCGCCGTGGCGTGGCTGCTCGCCCGGCCCGGCGTCTCGGCGACGATCATCGGCCCGCGCACGGTCGAGCAGCTCGACGCATCGACCGGCGCCTTCGCGGTCACCCTCGACGAGGCCGCGCTGGCCCGGCTCGACGAGATCTTCCCCGGGCCGGGCCCGGCGCCGGAGGCCTACGCCTGGTAGCTCACCGGAACGTCTGGCGCAGGGCGAGCAGCCGGGTGACCCCGATCTTCTCCAGGTACTCGGCGTGGTTCTCCACCGAGTACACGTGCTCCTGCAGGTAGGTCTTCGTGTCGTCGGCCGCGGCCAGGTCCCGGTAGACCACCAGCTGGTCGCGGTCGTAGCCGTAGTGCCCCGGCGACGACAGCGGGTGCGCCCCGAACGGCGCGTGCGCGACCTTGTCCACGATCGCCCCGGGGATCGACACGATCCGCGGGTCCGGCGGTGGCGCGTCCTCGTCGAGGATCTCGTCGGCGCAGATGATCACGTGGTCGCACGCCTTGGCCATCACGTCCTCGAACCGGCGCTGGCCCCAGATCTGCGTGTTGCCCTTGCGGTCGGCCACCTGAGCGTGGAAGAGCCCGTAGTCGGCGCGCAGCGCGGGCACAGTGGTGACGGTCCGCCCGGTGTACGGGTCGGTCGTGGTGCGGATCATCGGGTTGACCTTCGGCAGGTCGGTGCCCTCGTACAGCGGCGGCAGCGGCAGGAACGGCAGCTTGCTCGCCCCGGCCCGGAACCCGTAGACGATGTAGGCCTCGTCGCCCTCGACGATCTCGATCGTGCCGGCCTCGGCGGCGCGGCGGAAGTTGGGCGCCAGCCCGAGGAACTCCAGCCCCACGTACGACACGTGCAGCTTGCGGACGCAGCCGGCGGCGATCAGCATGTCGACGGGCGGGCCGCCGCTCGGGGTGGGGATCAGCTCGAGATCGCGCACGCCGCGCCGGATCAGCGCGTTCACCAGCGCCATCGGGCTGTTGTGCGAGTGCACGCCGCCGAGCGCGATCGTCGCGCCGTCGGGGATGTCGGCGACGGCCTCCTCGGGGGTGGTGACCTTGTTCCGTCCGCTCATCGGCCGGCCTCCTTCTTCGCGCCGAGCAGCACCAGGCCCCTGGCCCCGGGCAGCTCGGACCGTCTGATCTTGCCGCCGTCATCGACGGGCAGCTCGTCGACGAACTCCACCTCGCGGGGACGCTTGTAGCGGGACAGCTGCGCGGCGCAGTGGTCGAGGACCTGCTGCTCGGTCAGGTCGCTGCCGGGCACCCGCTGCACGAGCGCCTTCACGGCCTCGCCGTAGCGCTCGTCCGGCACGCCGATCACCGCGGCGCGGCGCACGCCGGGGCAGCTCTGCAGCACCGCCTCGACCTCACCGGCGTACACGTTCTGCGCGCCGGAGCGGATGACGCCCTGCGCGCGGTCGGCGAGGTAGATGTAGCCCTCCTCGTCGCGGCGGGCCAGGTCGCCCAGCCGCAGCCACCCGTCGACGAGGACGGTGCGGGTGAGGTCGGGCTGGCCCCAGTAGCCGGAGAAGACGGCGGGCGAGCGGATGCGCATCTCACCGACCTCCCCCGGCGCGACCTCCCGCCCCTCGCCGTCGACGATGACCACGTCGGCGAACGCGGCCGGCCGCCCGACCGGCACGATCGACGTGGCGCCCGCGGCGAGGAAGCGGCGGTGGTCCTCCGGGGTGAGCAGCGCGCTGAACCCGCCGGCCTCGGTGGCGCCGAACGCGTGGTAGAGCCCGACGTCGAGCGCATCGGTGAGGGCGCGGATCAGGTCCCACGACACGGCCGCGCCGCCGTAGCCGATCAGCTTGAGCGAACGCGCCTTCCCGACGTCCAGCGACGGCAGCGCCGCTACCAGGTCGACCAGCATCGTCGGGGCGAGGAAGGTGTGCACGACCTGGTGCTCGGCGATGTCGTCGAGGAACGCAGCGGGATCGAAGCGGCGCCGCAGCAGCAGCGGCACTCCCAGGTACGCGGTGGTCGTGACGAAGGAGGCGCCCACGCCGAGGCTCAGCGGCAGCGAGAGCCAGGTCGGGCCGGTGCGCGGCACCTCGACCTCGATCAGGTAGTTCGCGGTGCTGGCCAGCTGCTGCTCGTGGGTGGCCATGCAACCCTTGGGCTTGCCGGTCGTGCCGCTGGTGTAGCGCAGCGACCGCAGGTCCGTGCCGCTGCCCGTCGGTGGGACGGGAGTGGGATCGGCCGCGGCGAGCAGCGCGGCGAAGTCCTCGACGGGCACGTCCGCGGCCGCGGCGCCCACCGGCCCGACGGTGATGATGCGGCGGATGTCGGGGGCGCCGGCGGCGGCCTCGACGGCGACGGGGGTGTCGCAGATCAGTGCGGACGCGCCGGAGTGCACGAGGATGCGGCGGATCTCCGGGGCGGTCAGCCGCGGGTTGATCCCGACGGTGACGAGGTTGGCCTTCCACAGGCCGTGGTAGGCGACGACCACCCGGTGGTCGTTGGCCAGCACGAGCGCGATCCGCTCCTGCTCGCGGTGGCCGTGAGCCACCAGGGCGTTCGCCAGCCGGTCGGTCGCCCGGTCCAGCTCGCGCCAGGTCAGCCGGCCGGCGTCGCCGATGACGGCGAGCGAGTCCCCGCGGCGGACGGCGTTCTGGCGCAACAGGGTCTCGATGCGCATGGGGCTCCTTCGTGACGCGGTGTCTCACCCGGGGCGGCGCACGGCGGGCAGCTGCGACTCGATCACACCGACCACCACCGCGGGGAGGTCGACGTGCAGGTTGTGGCCGGCCCCGGGCACGACCTGCACCGGGCGGCCGCCGAGGGTGACGGACATGTCGGCGGGCTGGACGGTGGGATCGGCGGACCCGCACACCAGCCGGACCGGTGCGGTGGCCCGCCCGACGAGCTCGGCGAGATCGGATCCGGACAGCGGCGGGTCGGCGGTGATCCGCGGGTCGGCGGCGAGCACGTACCCGCCGCTGCAGGCGCGGATCCCGCTGTCCAGGTCGGCGCCGTCGACGCCGGCGAGCCCGCTGACCCTGGCGAAGCGCTCCGCGGCCGCGGCCCGGTCGGGGAAGACCTTCACGGGCTTCTCGGCGAACGCTGCCCGCTTGGCCAGCTCCTCCGGGCTCCAGCGCACCTTCATCGACATCGCGGTGACCGCGCCGACGCCGATCCCGAACGTGCCGTCGGCGAGGGTCAGCGCGATGAGCCCGCCGAGCGAGTGCCCGACGACCAGGTCGATGTGCCGGTCGGGCGCGAGCGCCGCGGCGACGGCCGCGGCGTAGGAGCGGTGGTCGTAGGCGGGCAGTCGCTCGGAGCGGCCGTGCCCGGGCAGGTCGAGGGTGATCCAGCGCAGCGGGAGCCCCCGTCGGGCCAGCGCCGCCAGCACCGGCCCCCAGACGGCGGCGCTCGCACCGGACCCGTGCAGCAGGAGCAGCGACGGTCCGCTGCGCCCGCCACGCTCGACGTGGAGCTTGATGCTCATCGCCGCACCTCCACGGGGGCGATCTCGGCGAGGAACTCGAGCACCGCCGCCGCGAACTCGGCGGGCCGCTCGATCTGCGGGTAGTGCCCCGCACCGGCGATGGTCGTGGTCCGCGCGCCGGGGATCTGGGCGGCGAGCGCGCGCCAGGTGTCGTCGGGCACGAGCCGGTCGTGTTCACCGCGGATCAGCGCGACCGGCACGGAGATGCCGCCGTAGTCGCGCGGCGGCGCCTGCACGTGGGTGCGCCGCTCACCGCCGGCGCGCACCGGGGAGCGCAGGTTCGCCGCCGCGGCGGTCTCCCACGCGCCCGGGATGGCGGTGAACGCGTACCGCCGGCGCAGGTACGCCTCGCTGTCGCGCCAGGCGGGATCGTGGAACAGCACCGCCATGGAGGGGCGCAGCCCGTCGAGGGTGCCGTCGAAGTCCTCCAGGACCCGCCGGCCCGCGGCGTCCGGCGGAGCGAGCCCGATCCCGGCGGCGACGACCGCACGCAGGGGCCAGGGCGGATCGGCTCGGTCGGGCGTGCCTGGCGCAGCAGCGCTTCGCGCAGCCGTGTCGAGCACCATCCGGGCCGACAGCGAGGTGCCCACGACCGCGACCGGCTCGACCTCGAGTGCGGCGAGCAGCGCCGCGACCTGGCGGATCATCAGCCGCCGCTGCCCGCCCGCGAAGTCGCGCAGCTTGGCGCTGCGGCCGTAGCCGACGAGGTCGACGGCGAGCACGCGGTACCGCTCGGCCAGCAGCGGCAGGCAACCCTCCCAGGTCAGCTCGGCCGCGGCCCCGTGCTCGCCGCCGTGCAGCAGCAGGAGCGCCGGGCCGGCGCCGGCGTCGAGCAGGTGGGTGCGGATGCCGCCGGCGTCGACGTAGCGGGAGTACGGCGACGGCTCGGGCTCGTCAGGGGCGGCTGCTGCAGCGACCACGGCGATCAGCCGACCGTCGGGTAGCGGCGCAGCACGCCGTCGCGGTCGATGCGGGTGCGCAGCAGCTCGAGCTCGTGCGCGGTCGGCGGGGTCACCGTCTGCACGTCGTCGGCGACGAGCAGCTCGAACCCGGTGGCCTCCTGGATCTGCTCGACGGTGGTCCACGGGTGGATCTTGAGGACCCGCATGTGCTTGGTGACGGGCTCGAAGTCGAACACCCCGAGCGGGGTGAACACGCGCCGGGGTCCGGCGGACTCGGGCCGGTAGACCTTGCTGCGCGACGCGCCGCCGTCGAGCCAGCCGGCACCGGAGACGAAGTCGACCTTGTCGACGAACACCTTCGGCGTGTGGTGCTCGGTGTAGATGTAGCTGGTCTTGAACCCGCCGGTGAAGATCAGTCCGATCGTGCCCGGCCCGCGCACCTTCGGCTTGGCCCAGTCGCCGATCAGCGCCATGTTCAGGTTGCCGTACTTGTCGATCTGCATGCCGCCGAGGAAGGCGAAGTCGAAGCGGACCGCGGTCTCGAAGTCGACGACGTCGTCGAGGCTGTACTGGTACTCGGCGGTGACGAGGTTGCGGTAGTCGGCGGACGACTCGGTGAGCCGGGCGATCTTCGGGTTCGCCGCGCCGCTGCCCCCGCAGAAGAACGTGAGATCGGGCGCGTGCGTGAGCTGGGCGAGGCGCAGCCCGGCGGCCGGGATGTGGGACGCCGCGCCGACCGAGCCGAACTCGCCGTCGGACATCTCGTGCGCGATGGAGATCGCCATCATCTCCGCCCACGTGTAACCCTCGTCCGCCATCCTGCCTCCTTGCACGCCTCAGCGTTCACAATTATCGTACAGGAAGTCCGCAATTCGTTACAACGGAGTGGTTGATGTCTGCGATCGAACGCGTTCTGCACGGTCTCGTCGATCTGCACTGCCACTCCGGACCCAACCCGCTGCCCCGCCGGTTCGACCACGTCGAAGCCGCCCGCGACGGCGCGCGGCTGGGGATGCGGGCGTTCTTGGCGAAGTCGCACCACCACAACACGGTCATGGACCTGCTGGCCATGCGCGAGCAGCTCAGCGGGCTGTCCACGCAGGTGTTCGGCGGGATCGCGCTCAACCAGTGGGTCGGCGGCATCAACCCCTACGCGGTGGAGATGGCACTGCGGATGGGCGGGCGGTGCGTCTGGTTCCCGACCGTGTCCTCGTCGGCGCACATCGACCACCACAACCGCGGCGGCGGGTTCCCGAAACCGACGATCCCGCTCACGTCCACGCAGATCGACGTGCGCGACGCGGACGGAGAGCTGCTGCCCGAGGTGCTGCGGGTGATCGATCTGATCGTGGAGAACGACGCCCTGCTCTCCGCGGGGCACATGGCCCCCGACGACATCCGCGCGGTGTTCACCGCCGCTCGGGAGCGGGGCGTGCGCCGGATGGTGATCAGCCACCCCAACTTCGTCATCGGCTCCGACCCGGACCAGTGCCGCGAGTTCACCGCGCTCGGCGCGTTCGTCGAGCACGAGACGGCGATGTACGACCCGGAGGTCGCCAACGCGCGCTGGACCCCCGAGCAGCTCATGCAGTGGATCGCCGACATCGGCCCGGAGCACACCGTGCTCGCCTCCGATCTCGGCCAGGTCGGCCGCCCGATGCCGGTCGACTCGTTCCTGCGCGTCGGGGAGGCGCTGCTCGACCTCGGCTTGCCGGAGAAGGACCTGCAGCGCATCGTCCGGGACAACCCGGCGTTCCTGATCGGCCTCGAGGACCAGCCCTGAGGGGGGACCCATGTACAGCGCCACCGATCCGCGGGCGGCACTGGCGCCGGCCGCGGCGCCCCGCTCCGATGACCCGATCGCGCCGTTCGCGGCGTTCGAGCTGCTCGACCTGGACCCCGCAGAGGTCTCCACCCGGGGCAGCCGCACCTGGTACGTGCGCGCGCAGAACTTCGTGCTCGCCTACACCCGAGCGGTCGCCGGCGACCGGCTCGCCCGCGGCGCCGCCGAGCAGGCCCACGAGTACGTCGTGCTCGTCCCGCACGAGGGCACCACGGTCCGGTTCGACCACGCCGACCTGCCCGGCGCCGAGCTGACCGGCCGCGGCGTCGCGATCGTGCCCGGCGGGGCGAGCGGGGTCACCCTCGACACCGACGGCGACGTCGTGCGGTTGTTCGACGTGCGCAGCAGCGACCTGCTCCCCCGCTGCCACAACGCCGCCGACTACGCCGAGCCGCACCCGCGCGTCGCGCCGCTCCAGCCGTGGCCGGACCCGCTCGGGGAGCCGGCCATCCGCTGCTACCCGCACTCGGCGTACCCGCTGGACCCGGCGCGGTTCGGCCGGATCTTCCGGTCCAGCGCCTTCATGGTCAACTTCGGCGATCCGCGGACCGGCCCGCGCAACCCCGACCGGCTCTCCCCGCACCACCACGACGACTTCGAGCAGGTCTCGCTGACCGTCGCCGGCGACTACGTGCACCACGTCCGCACACCGTGGACGGCGAAGCTGTCGCAATGGCGGCCGGACGTGCACGCGGCCGTCGCCAGCCCCGCCGTCGCGATCATCCCGCCGCCGACCGAGCACACCAGCCAGGCCGTCGGCGAGGGCGAGCACCTGCTCATCGACATCTTCTGCCCGCCGCGCGCCGATTTCTCCGCGCGGCCGGGCTGGGTGCTCAACGCCGACACCTATCCCGCCCCGGACCATGTCGCCCCGCACCACGTCACTGCCTGAGGGGCTCGTCGGCGCGTGGGCGCTCGTCGGCTACGAGGTGCCTGAAGCGCCGCCGCAGCGGCGGTACCCGCTCGGCCAGCGGCCGCTCGGCCAGCTCGTCTACACCGCCGACGGCTACATGGCCGTGCACTACATGGCCGGCGACCGGCCGCCCCTCGCGGCCCCGAACTGGCGCATCGCGTCGGACGCCGAGCGGCTCGCCGCCGTCGCCACCTACGGCGGGTACTCCGGCCGCTACGAGTGGCTACCCGGCAACGGGGCCGCCGGCGACCGCGTCGCCCACCACGTCGACGCGAGCATCTACCCCAACTGGATCGGCACCACGCTGGTCCGCAACGTCCACCTCGACGGCGCCGACCTCGTCATCACCGCCGACCCGCCGGCACCCGGCCAACCCCCCGTCCCGGTGCTGCGCTGGCGGCGCCGCCCCTGACCACGCCGCCCCTGACCACGCCGCCCCTGACCACCCGGAGCTGCCCGTGCTCGTCGACGCCCACGCCCACCTCGTCACCGACGACCCGGCCTACCCCGCCGCGGCGGCCCCCGCGCGCACCCTGACGGCCGAGCAGCTGCTCGCGTCGCTGGACGCCGCCGGGGCGGGCGCGGCGGTCGCGGTGCAGCGCGCCCACGTGTACGGCTTCGACAACAGCTACGTGCTCGACAGCGCCCGCGCGCACCCGGACCGGCTGCGCGCGATGTGCGTGATCGACGGACGGGCCCCGGACGCGGCGGCCACCGTCGCCGATCTCGCCGCGCGCGGGGCCTCGGCGATCCGGCTGACCGCCCCGGGCGGCAACCAGCACGGCGGCCCGCCGGGCACCGACTGGTTCGCCGGGCCCGCGGCCCGCGCGGTGTGGGCGGCCTGCGCCGATCACGGACTGTCGATGTGCCTGCACGTCTACCGGTGGAACCGGGACGAGGTGCTCGCGGAGGTGCCCGCGGTGTGCCGGGCCTTCCCCGGCGTTCCGGTCGTGCTCGACCACGTCGCGAGCGTCGAGGCCGACCGGCCGCGGCCGTGGCCGGGTGCGGACCTGCTCGCCGCGCTCGCCGATCTGCGGCAGGTGCACGTCAAGGTGACCACGCTGAACTTCGCCCGGCTGAGCGCCGCCGGGCGCGAGCCCGCGGAGCTGGTCGCGTGGCTCGTCGCGACGTTCGGCGCGGATCGGGTGCTGTGGGGTTCCGACGTCACCCAGACCCCGGGCACCCACGCCGAGATGCTGGCCGCGGCCCACGCCGCCGTCGCCGAGCTCTCCGCGGCCGACGCCGCGGCTGTCCTCGGCGGCACCGCCGCCCGGCTGTACGGGCTGGCGGCGTGACCCCGCTCGTCGACGCGCACGTCCACGTCTTCACCGCCGATCTGCCGCTGACCGGGCGGGCGTGGACGAAGCCCGAGACCGCGTTCGGCGTCGAGGAGCTGATCGCGCAGATGGACGCCGCCGGCGTCACGCACGCGGTGATCTCGGCGATGAGCCTGTTGGCCGATCCCAACACCTACACCCTGGAAGCGCTCGCAGCCCACCCCGACCGGCTGCGCGCCACCCTCGATCTGGACGGTCGGGTGCCGCGGGCCGAGCTGGAGCGGCTGCGCAGGGTCGGCGTCGTCGGGGTGCGCTGGCAGCTGCGCCGCGCCCCGGTGCTGCCCGACCCGGCCGATCCTGACGTGCGCGCCCTGCTGCGCGCCGTCGCCGACCTCGGCTGGCACATCGAGATCAACGTCGAGCAGGACCGGCTCGCCGGGCTGTTGGCCGGGCTGTGCGCGAGCGGGGTGGACGTCGTGGTCGACCACTTCGGCGACCCGGACCGCACCCACGGCTACGCCACCGAGGGCGGGCAGGCGCTGCTGCGCGCGCTGGACACCGGGCGGGTACGGGTGAAGCTGTCGGCTGCGCACCGCTTCCGCGTGCCGCCCGCGGTGCTCGCCGCCCACGCCGCTCGGCTGCTGCGGCTGGCCGGCCCCGAGCGGCTGTTCCTCGGCACCGACGCCCCGTTCGTGGGGACCGCGCAGCCGACCACCTACGCCGCGGAGATCGCCCGGTTCGCCGAGCTGGTGCCCGACGCGGCCGTGCGCGCCGCCGTGTCGGCCGCCGCACACGCGTACTACTTCGAGGAGGACCGAGGATGACCGACGGGTTCGCCGCGCATGTGGCGGCGCAGAACGCCGCGCTGTCCGGGGCCGGGCTGGTGGCCATCGACGTGCACACCCACGTGCAGTTCGCGACCGCCTACGCCGCCTCGGCCGCGGGCAGCAAACGGCTGCAGGAGATGAAGGAGCACTTCCGCTCCGAGCACGTCGGGATGGACCTGCCCGCCATGGCCGCGTTCTACCGGGAGCGGCGGATGGCAGCCGTCGCGTTCACCGTCGACCACCTCGGCGAGCGCCCCGAGCACGCGGTGACCAACGAGGAGATCGGCGAACTGGCCGCCGAGCACCGCGACGCGATCATCCCGTTCGCCAGCGTGCACCCGCTGCGGCCGGACGCCGCGGCGACCGCGCGGCGGCTGATCGAGGACTACGGGATGCGCGGGTTCAAGTTCCACCCGAGCACCCAGGAGTTCTACCCGAACGACCGGGCCGCCTACCCGCTCTACGAGGTGCTCGCCGAGTACCGGCTCCCGGCGCTGTTCCACACCGGGCAGAACGGCGTCGGCGCCGGCACGAAGGGCGGCGGCGGGGTGCGGCTCAAGTTCTCCGACCCCCTCTACCTGGACGACGTCGCGGTCGACTTCCCGGACATGCCGATCGTCATGGCGCACCCGTCGTTCCCCTGGCAGGACACCGCGCTCGCGATCGCCGTGCACAAGGCGCAGGTGTACATCGACCTGTCCGGCTGGTCGCCGAAGTACTGGCCGCCGCAGCTGGTGCACTACGCGAACACGCTGCTCAAGGACAAGGTGCTGTTCGGCACCGACTTCCCGCTGTTCACCCCGGAGCGCTGGACGGCCGACCTGGACAAGACCGAGATCCGCGAGGCCGTGAAGCCCGCGATCATGCTCGGCAACGCCGCGCGGCTGTTCGACCTCGACCTGGCCTGACCTACCCCGACCGGTCACAGGGGGCGGTTGCGCAGCGCCCCCAGCACGCTGGCCTCCAGCATGCTCGCGATCTGGCTGTTCGACCAGTTCGTCGACGCGCGCAGGTCGACGAACACGCGCTCGTCGAACAGCGTGATCCACACCAGCAGCGCGTAGTCGCGGCCCTGGTCGGGGACCTCGCCCTCCTCGATCAGGGCATCCATGACCGTACCGAGCACGTCGAACAGCCGCACGATCAACGGGTCCCCGGCCGCGCGGCGCTCCAGCACACCCTCCGGCCGGCGCAGCCGCGCCGCTGCAGGAGCCCAGGCGGCCGCGGCCTCGACCCAGGTCAGGCACACCCGGCTCATCCGCTCCCGGGCGCTGCCGGGCTCGGTGGCGATGGCCTCCAGCCGGTCGAGCAGCCCGCCGAGGATGCGGGCGAACAGCTTCTCCCCGACCTCGGCGACGTCGGCGAAGTGCCGGTAGACCGTGGCGGTCCCGACGCCGGCCAGCCGGGCGAGCTCGGGCAGCGAGAAGTGCAGCCCCCGCTCGGCGACCAGCTCCGTGGCGGCGTCGAGGAGGCGATCACGCACCGCCTGCGAGTCGCGGCGCAGCTTCCCGGTGACGCCCACGGTCCCATCCTGCCGCGCGGTGTCGGACCCATCCTCACCGGCTCATGACACCCACGTTAAAACGAAGTCATCTTCTCTTTTTTGTCTAGAAATTCCCCTCAGCATGCTCCAAACTGAGAAGAACTTCTCTTGGATGGAGTGGCGTCATGACCCGACCGATCACGGCACCTGAGTCAGCAGCGCGCCGGGTGCGCCGCGCGATCGCCCTCGCCGCGCTGAGCGGGCTGCTCACCGTCCTCGCGGCCTGCGGCGGCGGTGGGACGGCCTCCCCGTCGGCGCCGGGCGAGGAGCCGGTGCGCGTCGGGGTGCTGCAGATCGCGCAGGCCGAGCTGCTCGACACCACCGTCACCCGCTTCCAGGAACGGCTCACCGAGCTCGCGGCACCGCGCCCGGTGGAGTTCGACCTGCAGCACGCCAACGGCGACCAGAGCCTCATCGCCTCGATCACCCGCGACTTCGCGCGCAGCGACCACGACCTCTTCGCAGTGATCGGCACCCCCGCCGTCGTCGCGCTCGCCCAGCAGGTCACCGACCGCCCGATCATCGCGATCGCCATGGGCGACCCGGTCGGCGCCGGGGTCGCGCAGACGCTGGAGCATCCGGGCAAGAACGTCACCGGCAGCACCGACTACGTCGAGCCCGCCGCGCTGCTCCCGACGATCACCGCCGTCACACCCCGCCCGACCAGCATCGGCACGGTGTTCGATCCGTCCAACCAGAACATGGCGGTCTGGACGACGGCCCTGCACTCGGCGGCGGAGGCGGCCGGCCTGGAGATCGTCGACGCGACGATCTCCGGACCGGCCGACGTGGCGAGCGCGGTGCGCAGCCTCGTCGGGCGGTCCGACGCCGTGCTGATCGGGCCGGACGCGACCGTCGTCGCCGGGCTGGACGCGGTCGGCGCGGTGGCCGCGCAGGCGAAGCTGCCCGTCTACGTGATCGGCGGTGACCCGGGGACCACCGGGATCCTGGCCTCGATCGGCCCGGACTACGCCCAGGTCGGGGCACAGGCGGCGGACACCGCGGCGCAGGTGCTGCAGGGCACCCCGCCCGGCGAGGTGGCGTTCACCCGCCCGCAGGGCGTGCAGCTCGAGATCAACGGCGCGGTGCAGGGCGTGCTCGGCGTCACGTTCCCGCCGGAGATCCAGGCCACCGCGACGGCGAGCTGACCCCGGCGATGCTCACCAACATCGTGCTCGACAGCCTGGTGACCGGGCTGCCGCTGGCGCCCCTCACGCTCGGGGTCTACGTGGTCTTCCGCATCCGCCAGGACTTCGACCTCACCGTGGAGGGCAGCTTCGCGCTCGGCGCCGCAGTGGCGGCGGTGCTGCTCGTCGCGGTCGTCCACCCGTTCCTCGCCGTCGTCGCGGGCGCCCTCGCCGGCGCGGCCGCAGGAGCCGTCACCGCGGCGCTGCACCTCGGGCTGGGCATCCCGGTGCTGCTCGCCGGGCTGATCATGAGCATCGGGCTGTTCTCCGTGACCCTGCACGTGCTGACCGGGCCGACGGTCGGGCTGGCCGGCGCCGAGACGATCTTCACTGTGCTCGGCGTGACCGGGGACGCCGGCCAGGTGCTGGTGCTGGCGGCGCTGGTCGCCGCGGTGCTCGGCGCGTTCGCGCTGTTCCTGCGCACCGAGCTGGGGCTGGCGCTGCGCGCGAGCGGCGCCGCCCCGGCGATGGTGCGCAGCCAGGGCGTCGGCGACGCGCAGATCGTGACGCTCTCCCTGTGCCTGGCGAACCTGCTCGCCGCGCTGAGCGGGGCACTGCTCGTGCAGGTGCAGGGCTTCGCCGACGTGAACCTGGGCATCGGCATGTTCGTGGCCGCGATCGGCGCGGTGCTGCTGGGCACGCTAGCGGTCCGCCCATCCGGGTCACGCGTGCTGCGGATCGTCGCTGCGGTGGTCGTCGGCACGCTCACCTACCGCCTCGTGCTGGTCGCCGCGCTGCGGTTCGGGCTGCCCGCTGCAGACCTGAAGGCGATCACCGCGCTCACCCTCGTCGCCGCGGTCGCCGTGCAGCGCTACGGCGCGGCGACGCTCGGACGGGCCGAGCCGGCGCTCCCCGCGGCGGTGCGCCAGTGAGCGCGCCGGCGCTGGCGCTGTCCGGGGTACGGCTCGTGCACAACCCCGGCCGCTCCGACGAGGTGGTGGCGCTGCACGGACTGGACCTGGAGGTGGCGCGCGGCGAGTTCGTCACCGTCGTCGGCTCGAACGGGGCCGGCAAGTCCAGCATGGTCTCCGTCGTCTCGGGGGCGACCCGACCCACCACGGGCCGGGTCCGCATCGATGGCCGCGACGTCACCCGCCTGCCTGCGCACCGGCGGGCCGGATCGGTGGCCCGCGTCTTCGACGACCCCCGCACCGGCACCGCCCCGGAGCTGTCCATCGAGGACAACCTGGCGCTGGCCGCCCGGCGGGGCCGCCGCCGCGGGCTGCGCCGCGCCGTCGGGCCGAAGCAGCGCGCCGAGTTCCGGGAACGGCTCGCCGAGCTCGGGCTGGGCCTGGAGGACCGGATGCAGGATCCCGTCGGGCTGCTCTCGGCCGGCCAGCGGCAGAGCGTGACGATGGTGATGGCGGGCCTGGTCGCCCCGTCCGTGCTGCTGCTCGACGAGCACCTCGCCGCGCTGGATCCCGCCACCGCCGCCCGGGTGCTGCGGCTGACCTGCGCGCTCGCCGAGCGCACCGAAGCCGCCGTGCTGATGGTCACCCACAACATGCAGCACGCCATCGACGTCGGTGACCGGCTGATGGTGATGGACCGCGGCCGGCTCGTCGCGGACGTCCGCGGCCCCCGTAAGGAGCAACTCACCGTCGACGCCGTCGTCGACCTGATCACCACGGCCGGAGGGGTGGTCGCCGACCGCTCCCTACTGGCCGGGACCGAGGAGAGATGACCGCACAGGACACCCGTCCCGCATCGGCCGCCGAGGAGGCCGAACCACCCCCGACGCTGTCCGACCTCCGCGACCGCGCGCTGGCGGTGCTCGATCCGGCGGTGCGCGACTTCCTGGAGGGCGGTGCTGGGGACGAGACCACCCTCGCGCGCAACCGCCGCGCGTTCGACCGCTGGCAGTTCGTACCGCGCGTGATGAGCGGGCTGCGCGCGCCGAGCACCCGCACCGAGTTCCTCGGCATCCCGCTGGAGCTGCCGGTCCTCACCGCACCGTTCGGGGCCGATGAGCTGTTCCACCCGGAGGGCCAGCGCGCGGTGGCCCGGGCGAACGCGGCAGCCGGTGTGGCCGGGATCGCGCCGGAGGCGGGCTCGTCGTCGATCGAGGCGATCACGGCCGCGGCCCCCGGCGCCCCGATGCTCGCGCAGCTGCACCCGATGGGTCCGCCGGAGAACTTCCGCGCGATGCTCGACCGGATCGTCGCAGCCGGGTTCCGCGGGGTCTGCGTGACCGTCGACTGCCCGACCGGCGGCTGGCGGGAACGGCTGCGCCGCCGCCCCGTCGATCTCAGCCCGGTCATCTCCGGCAACTACACCGCGCCCGACACGGTCGCTCCGGAAGAGGTCTTCGGGCAGCTGTTCGACCGCACCGGCACCGGGGTGTGGGGCTGGGCCGAGCTGGCCGAGATCATGCGCGACCAGCCGCTGCCCTGGATGGCCAAGGGCGTCCTCACCGGCCACGACGCGGACGCCGCCGTGCGCGCCGGGGCAGCCGCGGTGCTGGTGTCCAACCACGGCGGTCGCCAGCTCGACAGCACCCCGGCGGCGCTGGAGCAGCTGCCCGAGGTGGTCGCCGCGGTCGGCGGCCGCGCCCAGATCGCGCTGGACAGCGGAATCCGCCGCGGCGCCGACGTGATCAAGGCGATAGCCCTCGGCGCCGACGTCGTCGTGCTCGGTCGGCTCGCCGTCTACGGGCTGGTCGTCGGTGGGGAGGCGGGCGTCGCGCACGTCCACCGGCTGCTGCGCGAGGAGTGCACCACGGTGCTGACGCTGCTCGGCCGCGGCGGGGTCCGCGAGCTGACCCGCGACGCGGTCCGGGAGGTGACGTGGTGAGCGCCACCGTTCGCCGCAGCCCTGGCCAGAGCCCCGCCTTCGCCGGCGCGATCACCGCGGGCGGGTTCGTCCGCACCTCGGGTCTGGTCAGCCCGCAGGTGCTGGCCGGGCACCCGCAGGACCTGGCCGGGCAGGCCGCCGACGTGCTCGCCCTGCTGGCCGACACCCTCCGCGCGCACGACTGCAGCCTCGCCGACGTGGTCTCCCTGACCGCCTACCTCTCCCCCGACGCGGACGCCGCCGCCTGGAACGCGGCGTTCGCGCAGGCGTTCCCCGTCGATCCACCGTGCCGCACGACGGTCCGGTGCGGGTTCGTGCTGCCGGGGGTCGAGATCGAGGTCTCGGCCGTGGCGGTGGTGCGATGAACACGCTCCACGGCCGCCGCGCGCTGGTGACCGGCTCGGTCCGCGGCCTGGGCTTGGAGATCGCCGAGGGGCTCGCCGCGGCGGGCGCCGAGGTCGTGGTCAACGGCCGCGACGCCACGACCGTCGACGCCGCGGTGGACCAGCTGCGCGGCGGTGGGCTCGCGGCGACCGGAGCGGCGTTCGACGTCACCGACCCGGCCGCCACCGCCGCCGCGCTCGAGGAGATCGGCCCGGTCGACGTGCTGGTCAACAACGTCGGCCGCCGTGACCGGCGCGGCATCGACGAGATCGACGCCGAAGTCCTCGCCGAGGTGCTGGAGACGAACCTGACCGCCGCCTACGCGCTCAGCCGAGCGGTGGCCCGCGATCTCGTGGCGCGCCGCGTGCCCGGCCGGATCGTCAACGTGTCGTCGGTGCTGGGGCAGCTCGGGCGGCGCGGCGACGTCGCCTACGCGACGGCGAAGGCGGGGCTCGACGGGCTCACCCGTGCGCTGGCCGCCGATCTCGGCCCGCACGGCATCACGGTGAACGCCGTCGCGCCCGGCACGTTCGCCACCGAGTCCAACGCCCACCTCGTCGACGATCCGCAGTGGTCAGCGTGGCTGCGCTCGCGCACCGCGCTCGGCCGGTGGGGCAGGCCGCCGGAGATCGCCGGGATCGTGGTGTTCCTGGCCGGACCCGGCGCGTCCTACATCACCGGGCAGACGATCAACGTCGACGGCGGGATGACGACCACGTTCTGAGCGCTCACACCCAGTCGGCGAGCACCCGGTCCACCGGCTCCGCCTCGGCCGGTGGGCCGGGCAGCCGAGCCGGGGTGCGCGAGAACCGCGGGGCCGGCGCCGCCTGCGGGCCGCGGCCGTCCGGGGCGAGCAGCGTGCTCCGCGCGGCGATGTGCGGGTGCGCGACCACCTCACGCAGCGACAGCACCGGCGTCACGCACGCGTCGGTGCCGGCGAAGACCTCGGCCCACCCGTCGCGCGTGCGGGTCAGGAACGCCGCAGCGAACCGGGCTCGCAGCGTGGGCCACGACGCGGCGTCGGCACGCGACGGCAGCTCGGCCGGATCCAGCCCGAGCCCGGCCAGGAGCTGAGCGTAGAACTGCGGCTCCAGCGTACCGACGGCGACGAACCGGCCGTCGGCGCAGGTGTAGGCGTCGTAGCAGGGGTGGGCGCCGTCGAGGAGGTTGGTGCCGGGCACGTCGTACCAGCGGCCGCGGCCGAGCAGCGACCACACCGTCTGCGCGAGCGGGCTGACGCCGTCGACCACGGCGGCGTCGACGACCTGGCCACAGCCGGAGCGGCGCCCCTCGACCAGCGCGGCGAGCACACCGACGACGAGCAGCATCGAGCCGCCGCCGAAGTCCCCGACCAGGTCGAGCGGCGGCACCGGCCGCGCACCGTTCCCGCGGCCGATGGCGTGCAGCACCCCCGTCAGGGCGAGGTAGTCGATGTCGTGGCCGGCCCGATCGGCCAGCGGACCGTCCTGGCCCCATCCGGTCATCCGCGCGTAGACCAGCGCTCGGTTGCGCGCCAGGCAGTCGTCAGGGCCGACGCCGAGCCGTTCGGTGACACCCGGCCGGACCCCTCGATCAGCACGTGCGCGTGCTCGACCAGGCGCAGCACGGTGTCCCGGCCGTCCGGCGCCTTCAGGTCGGCGACGACGCGCCGCCGCCCGCGCAGCACCGGATCTGCCGAGTCGGCCGCGCCGCCCGGGCGCTCGACGCGCACGACGTCGGCGCCCAGGTCGGCCAGGATCGTCGCGGCGTGCGGGCCGGGCCCGATGCCGGCCAGCTCCACGACCCGCACGCCCGTCAGGGGGCCGCTCACCCGAGCCGCTCCACGATCATCGCGTTGGCCATGCCGCCGGCCTCGCACATGGTCTGCAGCCCGTACCGGCCGCCCCGGGCCTCCAGCACCCCGACCAGCGTGGTGAGCAGCCGCGTGCCGGACGCGCCCAACGGGTGGCCGAGCGCGATCGCGCCGCCGTGCACGTTGAGCCGTTCGGGATCGGCCCCGGTCTCGTGCGCCCACACCAGCGGAACCGGGGCGAACGCTTCGTTCACCTCGTAGGCGTCGATGTCGGAGAGCTCGAGCCCGCAGCGGGCGAGCACGGCGCGGGTGGCCGGGATCGGCCCGGTCAGCATGAGCAGCGGATCGTCGCCGACGACGGCGGTGGCGTGCACCCGCGCCCGTGGGACCAGGCCCAGCTCGCGGGCGCGCTGCGGGGAGGCGAGCAGCACCGCCGAGGCCCCGTCGCTGATGGGCGAGGAGTTCCCGGCGGTGATCACCCACTCGATCTCCGGGAAGCGGGCGGCAGCCGCCTCGTCGACGAACGACGGTTCGAGCCCGGCGAGGCGCTCGACGGTGGTGGCCGGCCGCAGCGTCTCATCGCGTTCGAGGGTGGTGCCGGGCACGTCGACGATCTCCGCGGCGAACGCCCCGGACTCCCACGCGGCGGCCGCCCGCTGATGCGACTCGGCGCTGTACGCATCGAGCTCGGTGCGGCCGAGCTTCCACCGCGCCGCCAGCAGCTCGGCCGAGATGCCCTGGTGGACGAGCCCGTCGGGGTAGCGGGCGGTGAGCCGCTCCCCCAACCCCGACGGGCGGGAGCTGCCGAGCGGGATGCGGCTCATCGACTCGACCCCGGCGGCGATCACCAGCCCGTGCACGCCGGCGGCGATGCCGAACGCGGCGAAGTCGACCGCCTGCTGGCTCGACCCGCACTGCCGGTTGACCGTGGTGGCGGGCACGGACTCAGGCAGCCCGGCCGCGAGAGCTGCGTTGCGGGCGATGTTGCCGGACTGGTCGCCGACCTGCTGGACGCACCCGGCGATCACGTCGTCGATCCGGTCGGGATCGATCCCGCTGCGGGCGACGAGCGCCGCGATCGGCGCGGCCAGCAGGTCGATCGGGTGCACCCCGGCCAGGCTGCCGCCGGGGCGGCCGCGGCCGGTGCGCGTGCGGACCGCGTCGACGATCCACACCTCGTTGGTCCCGAAGCGGGTCACGCTGCTCCGTCCCGGACCCCGACCGGCTCCACGGCGGTCACGAACTGCTCACGCTCCCCCTGCGGTGCCTCCCGCCAGGCCAGGACGGCGATCACCGTGATCACGCAGCCGAGCAGCATGTACGCGCTGACCGACAACGACGTGCCGGTGCGCTCCAGGAGCCAGGCGGCGATCAGCGGGGCGAATCCGCCGCCGACGACCGCGCCGACCGAGTAGGACAACGACGAGCCGCTGTAGCGCACCGCGGGCGGGAACAACTCGGCGTAGGCGGCGGCCTGCGGCCCGTAGGTCAGGCCGAGCCCGACGGCCAGCCCGAACACCGCCACGAGCATCCAGAGCACCGACCCGGTGTCGATGAGCAGGAACATCGGGAACACCCAGATGCCCATGAAGACGGTGCCGATCAGGTAGGTGCGCCGCCGGCCGAGCCGGTCGGACCAGCGCGCCCCGACCACCGTCCACAGTGCCCACGCCAGCGCTCCGACGACGCCGACGACCAGCATCACCGACGACGGCACGCCGAGCGCCTTCGCCCCGTAGGACCCGATGAAGGCGATCAGGATGTAGCCGCACAGGTTGACCCCCACGAACAACCCGGTCGCGACGAGCAGCGCGCGCATGTGCTGGCGCAGCAGCACCGCCAGCGGGGCCTTCTGCCGGGCGCCGCGGCGGCGCACCTCCTCGAAGACCGGGCTCTCGCCGATCCCGGCGCGCACCGCGTACCCGATGCCGATCAGCACGACGCTGACCAGGAACGGGATCCGCCAACCCCAAGCGACGAACTGCTCGGGCGTGGTCGTCGAGGCCGAGATCAGCAGGGCGATGTTGGCCAGCACCAGCCCGAACGCGGCGCCGAGCTGCGGGAACGCCCCGTAGAGGCCGCGGCGGCCGGTCGGGGCGTACTCGACGGCGAGCATGGCTGCGCCGCCCCACTCCCCGCCGGCGGAGATCCCCTGCAGGAACCGCAGCACCACGAGCAGCACGGGGGCGGCGATCCCGATCGCGTCGTAGCCGGGGAGCAGGCCGATCGCGGTCGTCGATGCACCCATCAGCACCAGCGTCGCGACGAGCATCGCCTTGCGGCCGAACAGGTCGCCGAGGTGCCCGGCGAGGATGCCGCCGAGCGGACGGGCGAAGAAGCTGACGCCGATCGTCGCGAACGACGCCAGCAGCGCCGAGGACGGTTCGAGGGCCGGGAAGAACAGCTGGCCGAACACCAGCCCGGCCGCAGCGGCGTAGAGCAGGAAGTCGTACCACTCGATCGTGGTGCCGACGAGGCTCGCCCAGGCCGCGCGGCGGACGTGGGCGGGATCGACGGACGGAGCAGAGGGCGACGCGGACGAGGTGCCGGCGGGCGGCCGGTCGGGCGCGTGGGTCATCGGTGATCCTCTCGGGACGCGCTCGGGTGGGGGCTCTGCGGAACGGGGACTACTCGAGGACGTCCGGCTGCTCGCGGACGATGAGCTGGTAGAGCGGCTGGAAGCTGAACCAGGCGGCGCGCGGGGTGCCCATCGTGTCGCGGACGACGCGGGCGTCCTCGGGTTCGGCGGGCACGACGTCGCCGGCGGCCTCGGCGAGCAGCTGGACGCGGCAGCAGTGCTCGAAGGTGATGAACCACCACGCCGCCTCGTCGACGGACCTGCCGACGGTGACGACGCCGTGGTTGCGCAGCACCGCCGCCCGGTGCGGACCGAGGTTCTGCGCGATCACCTTGGCCTTCAGCTCCTCCAGCGTCACGCCCGTGTGGTCGGTGTGCAGGACGTGGTCCTCGAAGAACATGCAGCTCTCGTTGGTGAGCGGGAGCAGCGGCCTGTCCAGCGCGGACCACGCGGTGCCGTAGACGCTGTGCGCGTGCGCGGCGGCGACGACGTCGGGCCGGGCAGCGTGGATCTCGGAGTGGATGCGGAACGCGGCAGTGTTGAGGATGCCGTCGCCCGCCAGGACCTGGCCCTCGTGGTCGACCAGGATCAGGTCGCTGGCGCGGACGAGCCCGAAGTGCATGCCGAACGGGTTCACCCAGAACCGGTCGGGGAACTCCGGGTCGCGCGCGGTGATGTGGCCGGCGACGCCCATGTCGAACCCGAATCGGGCGAACGCCCGCAGCGCGACGGCCAGGCGCTGCTTGCGGTCGAGGCGTTCCTCTTCGACGGAGCCGAACGTCGGCGGTTCCGCGAAGACCATCGTGCGTGGTGGTTCGGCCATGGTGGCTCCTTCTCCGAGGGGTAGCGGCAACGGGCAGGGTGCGGCGGCTCAGGCGCCGAGCCCCATGCCGCCGGAGACCCCGAGGGTCTCGGCGGTGATGTAGGAGGCCTCCGGCGAGGCGAGGAAGCAGACGGCGGCGGCGATCTCCTCGGGGGTGCCGAGCCGGCCGAGCTGGGTGCCGGCGACGAGCGCCGCGAGCACCCGCTCGCCGTCCGGGCCGCGGCGGATCGCCTCCACCATCGGGGTGTCGGTCGGGCCGGGGGCCACGCAGTTGACGGTGATGCCGTAGCGGGCGTTCTCCCGGGCGATCGACTTGCTGAACCCGATCACGGCGGCCTTCGCCGCCGCGTACACGGCGTTGCCCTTGGACCCGATCCGGCCGGCCTCGGAGGTGACGGTGACGATGCGGCCGTAGCGGGCCCGCTGCATGGCGGGCAGGACGGCGCGGGTGCAGGCGAAGACCCCTTCGACGTTGACGGCGAGCACCCGCCGCCACCGCTGCGCCGTCACGTCGGTGAACCAGCCGAAGTCGTCACAACCGGCGTTGTTGACCAGGACGTCGAACCGTTCGGCACCGAGCAGCTCGGCCACCGCGTCGTGATCGGTGACGTCGAGCCGGGCGGCCCGGGCGCCGATCGCGCGGGCGGTGCGTTCTGCGCCGGTCCCGTCGATGTCGGTGACGAGGACGTCGAGGCCGTCCTCGGCCAGCCGAGCGGCGACGGCCGCGCCGATGCCGCCCGCGGCGCCGGTGACCACCGCGCGCCGCGGGCCGGGGGCGCTCATCGGCCGGTGAACGCCGGCGGGCGGCGCTCGATCACGGCGGCGAGCCCTTCGCGGGCGTCCGCGGTCCCGGACAACTCGGAGACGGTGCGGGCCTCGTCGGGCAGCGCCTCCTCCAGCGAGCGGCCCAGCCCGTCCCACAGCAGCCGCTTGGTCGCAGCGATCGCGCGCGGGGCGCCCGCGGCGAGGGCGCGGGCCAACGCGAGCGCGCGGTCGCGCAGCTCGGCGTCCGGCACGACCTCGGTGACGATGCCCAGGCCGAGGGCCTCCTGCGCGGTCAGCCGCGGGTTGGTCAGCACGATCCGCATGGCCTGGCGCAGCCCGACGAGCCGGCTCAGCGTGACGGTGGTGCCGGCGTCGGGTGCCATGCCGACGTCGGTGGCGGCGGGCAGGAACCGCGCGCTCTCGGCAGCGACGACGAAGTCCGCGGCGCACACCAGCCCGAACCCACCGCCACCTGCGGCGTAGCCGTGCACGGCGACGATCACCGGGGCGGGCAGCCGCACCATCGCCGATACCGACACCTGCAGCCACGAGGTCACCTCGCGCAGGTGTGCAGGGAGCGCCTCGCCGTGGGCGGCGAAGTCGCGCACATCGCCGCCGCCGCTGAAGTGCTTCCCGTTCCCGCTGATCACCAAGGCGCGCAGGTCCGGCTCGCGGTGACAGCGCATCAGCGCGTCGTAGAAGGCCCGCAGCAGGCCCACGGTCATGCCGTTGGCCGACTCCGGCCGGTTGAACCGCAGGTCGGCCACGCCGTCGGTGATGTCGAGCAGCACGTCGGCGTCGGTGATCACCGAGGTCATGGCGTCCTCCTTCGCTGGGTGAAGGCGGCGAGGGCCGTCTCGGCCTCCGTCGCCAGGTGGTCGAGCACGTGGCGGGTCTCCAGGTCCAGGCCGTCATCGAGGGTGTGGGCGAGCGCGTGGCCGACGAGGTACTTGGCGCGGGCCATGGCCGGGGCGGGGTTGGCGAGCAGCCGCTCGACGACCTCGCCGACGACCGCGTCCAGCTCACCGGGCTCAGCGACGCGGTAGGCCAGCCCCCACTCCACGGCCTGTCGGCCGCTGATCGTCTCGCCGGTGAGGATCAGGCCCATCGCGCGCTGGCGGCCGACGATCCGGGGCAGCCGCTGGGTGGAGCCGCCGCCGGGCACCTGCCCGTACCGGCAATGGATGTCGGCGATGCGGGCGTCGGCGCTGACGACGGCGAGGTCGCAGCTCTGGACCAGCTCGAAACCGCCGGCGACGGCGTGGCCGTGCACCGCTGCCACGACCGGCACGGCCACCGACCCGAGCACCGCGCACGCTCGCCGGAACGCGGCGAACAGCTCGACGGCGCGGCCCTCGGCGTGCAGCCGGGCCAGTTCGCCGACGTCGCCGCCAGCGCAGAAGTCCGGGCCGCTGCCCCGCAGCACGATCACCCGCGTGCAGGCCGCGAGCTCCTCGACCGCGGCAGCCAGCGCCTTCGCCAGCTCGACGGTGAGCGCGTTGCGCGTCCGCGGGCGGTCGAGCACGACCGTGCCGACATCTCCGGAGCGCTGTGTGCGGACGGTCACCGTTCAGACCGTCACCGCGCGACCGGGTCGGCAGCTCGATCCCGGATCGTGCCGAGCCGCACCGCCGCCGCGGGCGCGACATCGGCGAACTCCGCGCGGTCGATCACCCGGCGCGCCTTCCCCTCGTAGCGCGGCAACTCGCCTGGCCCGACCGCGATCACGGGGAGCCGGATGCCGAGCCGATCGCGCAGGCGCGCCTCCAGCGTCGCGGCCGCGTCGGGGCTCGCCCCGCCGGCCATCTCGACGACGACGGTCGCCTCGGTGGCGCGCAGCCCGTCGGGGTCCTCGTCGACGACGAGCTGCCAGCCCGCGCCGGTGCCCGCGGTCGCGCACACGACGTCCTCCACCTGGGACGGCATCACCAGCGATCCGCGGACCTTGAGCACGTCGTCGGTGCGGCCGGAGATCCAGCTGATCTTGGGATGGGCGCGGCGGCCGCACGGGCAGTCGTGGGAGTCGGGCACCCACGAGGTCAGGTCGCGGGTGCGCCAGCGCAGCATCGGCGAGGCCTCCCGCTGCAGGCTGGTCACCACCAGCTCGCCCGGCACCCCCGGCTCGGTGATCGGCTCGTCGGTGGCCGGGTCCAGGATCTCGATCACGTGGTGATCGGCCCACACGTGGAACGCACCCTGCTCGGCGCCGTAGGCGCAGGTCCCGGCGACGAAGGGACCGCCGAGCTCGGTGGTGCCGTACGTGTTGTGCGCCTGGAACCCAGACGGCATCGCCTCCCGCAACCGGGCCGTGGCCGCCGGGCTCATCGTCTCGCCGCCGAAGATCCCGATCCGCAACCGCCAGTCGGTGCGCGGATCGACACCGGCCTCCTGGGCGCGCTCGACGAGCAGCAGCGCGAACGTCGGGGTGCAGGAGATGACGGTGACGCCCAGGTCGCGGAGGCGTTCGACGGCCAGTGATGTGCGACCGGGGCCGGCGGGGAACGTCGTGGTGCCGATCTGCTCGTAGGCGCGGTCGAGCGAGCTGCCGCCGATCCAGAGCCCGTAGCCGTAGCACTGCCAGGCGATGTCGTCCGGGCGCACGCCCATCGCTGTGAGGTTGCGCGCGCCGAGCTCGCCGATGCGGGCGAGATCACCTCGGGTGAAGCCGATGTTGCAGGGCAGCCCGGTGGTGCCCGTGGTCGCGTTGAACCGGGCGACCTCACGCAGCGGCACGGCCTGGATCCCCCAGGGCTGCAGCGAGCGCAGGACGGACTTGTCGAGGAACGGCAGCTCCCGGAGGTCGGAGAGCTCGCGGACGTCGCCGGGTTCGATCCCGAGCCGCTCGAACTCCGCCCGGTAGTGCGGCACCTGCGCGCAAGCGCGCAGCGTGTCACCGAGCAGGCGCAGCTGCAGCTGCGCGATCTGTTCGGGCTCGGCCGTCTCGACCTCGGCTGACCAGTAGGTGGTGGTCACTGTCGGCCCCTTCGCCATGGATGCGGCATCCGTGTGCCGCGACCGGGATAATTAACCGATCGGTCGGGCGATAGAATGCACATCCATCGACGGGCGGTCAACCCCCTCCGGACGGACAGGACGAATCACCGCCAGCGACGCGAGGGCACGACGAATCCACCGCCCGTCGGCGGACGGCGGACGGCAGATCCCGATGGTCAGCCGGTCGCGGACTTCTCGACGAGGGGACTGTCGAAGACCATGCTCTCCACGGCCTCGACGAGCTGGGCCGGTTTCACCGACCCCCCAGGCCGGTACCACTCGACGACGGAGGCCGCCGCGCCGAGGATCAGCCGCGCGTAGAGCGCGGGCTCCATGGGAATGCGCAGGTCACCCTCGCGGACGGCCTGCTCGACGAGCACTGCCATCGCGCGGTCGAACTGCTTGCGCCGGTCCAGCACCCGCTGCTCAGCCGGAGTGTTGCCGCGCGCTCGCACGAGGAGGGCGACCTCCGGCCGCTGCGCCGCGACGATCGCGACCATGCGCCGGACGATGTGCCGGATCCGCCCGACGGCCGGGCCGGTGAGCGACTCGGGCTCCTTGAGCACGCCGAACAGGGCGTCGAGCGCCCGGCCCACACCCAGCTCGAACAGCTCCTCCTTCGAGCTGACGTGGTAGTACAGGCTCGACTTGGTGACACCTGCCGCCTTGGCGAGATCGGCCATCGAGGTCGCGTCGTAGCCGCGTTCGAGGAACACGCCGACCGCGATGTCGACGATCTCGTCGGCCCGCAGCGGCGGCCGAACCGAATTGCTGATCCGAGCCACGATTCCCCTCAGTCACCCGGCCCGAACGCACGGCAGCGTCCGCAGCCGATCTCGACTCTAGCATTCGATCGTTCGGTCGGTTTCCGCGGCACAGCGCCCGATCACCCTTGAAATAAACCGACCGGTCGTTAAACTGCGTGCCGTCCGCCCCGTCGTGCGGCGGAATCCCCGAACCCTGCTCGAAGGAGTCGACGATGACCGCACCCGCCCTCGACCGCGAGGCCTACCGCCGGCTGATCGAGGACGACCGAGTGCACGGCTCGCTCTACACCGATCCCGCCGTCTTCGACGACGAGCTGACCCGCATCTGGTACCGGACCTGGGTCTACGTGGGACACGAGAGCGAGATCCCGCAGCCGGGTGACTACGTGGTCAAGAGCATCGGCCCGCAGTCGATCATCATGTCCCGCGACCGACAGGGTGCCGTGCACCTGCTGCTCAACCGCTGCAGCCACCGCGGCAACCAGATCTGCGAGGCCGCGCGCGGTAACACCGGCGCCCTGCGCTGCCACTACCACGGCTGGACCTTCGGCACCGACGGCGCGCTGCTCGGCTACCCGTTCCGGCAGGGCTACGGGCCGGACACCCCGAAGTCCGCGCTCGGCCTGGGCCGAGTGCCCCGGATGGGCTCCTACCAGGGCTTCGTCTTCGGCAGCTTCGCCCACGCCGGGCCGTCCCTGCTGGAGCACCTCGGCGCAGCGCGAGAGGCGATCGACCGGCTCGTGCGGCTCTCCCCGCTCGGCCGGGTGGAGCTGACCGCGGGCTGGCTGCACCACGAGGTGCGGGCCAACTGGAAGATGCTGGTGGAGAACGAGACCGACGGCTACCACCCGCAGTTCGTCCACTCGTCGATCTTCGAGGTGGGTGAGAGCCACGTCGCCGAGGTCTACAGCGAGCGCTCCGCGGCGACGGCCCGCGATCTCGGCGGCGGACACACCGAACACGATCTGCGCGCCCACTTCCGGCGGATGGACCGACCCCTCGCCTGGTTCGGCACCACCGAGGACAGACTGCCGGACTACTGCCGCGCGATGCGCGAGGCGTACGGGGCGGAGAAGGCGCGGGAGATCCTCGTCGAGGGCTCGCCGCACATCATGGTCTTCCCGAACCTGTTCATCGCGGAGATCCAGATCTTCGTCATCCAGCCGCTGGCCGTCGACCGCACCGTCCAGCACGTGACCCCGCTGCAGCTGGCCGGCGCCCCGGACATGAACCGACGGCTGCTGCACCAGGCCAGCGGCTCCGTCGGCCCGGCGGGCTTCCTGCTCGCCGACGACTCGGAGATGTACGAGCGCAACCAGCGCGGTGTGGTCGCCCGGGAACCGGAGTGGCTGATCCTGCGTCGTGGCCTCAACCGCGAGCGCGTGGACGCCGATGGCCACCTGGCCGGCGCGGCCACCGACGAGACGACCCAGCGCGGCATCTGGCGCCACATCCGCGCGATGCTCACCGAGGAGGTCCCGGCGTGACCACGACTGCCCCGACGATCTCCCGCACCGAGGTCGAGGAGTTCCTCTACCGCGAGGCCCGGCTGGCCGACGAGGGCCGCTACGACGAGTGGGAGGCGCTCTGGACCGACGACGCGCTGTACTGGGTGCCCAGCGGCGACACGGTCGACCCGCACAAGCAGATCTCAGTGATCTACGACCACCGCAGCCGCATCGCGCTGCGGGTGGCCCAGCTCAAGACCGGCAAGCGGCACGCCCAGGATCCGCGCAGCAACGTCGCCCACCTGCTGTCCAACATCGAGGTCCTCGGCGAGGACGGAGCCGGCACGCACACCACGGCGACGTTCATCGCGATCGAGTCCCGCTCGCGCGGCCTCACGACGTGGGCCGGGCGGGTCGAGCACACGCTCGTCCGCCGCGACGAGCGCATCCTGATGTCCCGCAAGGTGGTGCGACTGGTGAACGCCGACCAGCCGCTGCCCACTCTGGCCTTCCTCATCTGACTCCCCCATCTGACGTAGGAGATCCGACGTGTGCGGCCTGGGCGAAGAGGCGGGCGCCGTGATCGAGAACGAGTTCGCGTCGGTGACCGTGGTGATCGACGAGCGCGGCCACGACCGCAGGCTGCGCGTCGTCGACAACCACACCGGCCGCACCGCGTACTTCGACGCTCTGCTGCTGGAGACGCTGGCCTGGACACCGGAGGCCGAGCTGCGCGGGCTGCTCGATCCGGCGCGGCACCGGTGGACGGTCGATCCCGGCCCGGACGGAACAACCCGATGACCCTGCGAGGAGACCCCGCATGACCTACGTGATCACCGACGCCTGCGTCGACCGGACCGACCGCACCTGCCTCGACCACTGCCCCGTCGACTGCATCCGCCCCGGCGAGCGCATGCTCTACATCGACCCGGACGCCTGCATCGACTGCGGCGCCTGCGAGCAGGTGTGCCCGCAGGACGCCATCTTCTTCGCCGCCGAACTACCCCAGGACCGACAGGTGTTCCTGCAGGTCAACGCGGAGTTCCACGAGGGCGTGCGGCAAGGGGGCGACCATCCGCACGTCGCGGCGCTGCCGCGGCGGAACTGATCTCGCTGCCGCCGTCGAACCGCCGGGGCCCCGTTCGTGGAGGAGGTGAACGGCGGCCGCGCGGGCCGCCCCGAACGGGAACGAGGTCCGCCATGACCAGCGTCGTCGACAACACCGTCGTCTGCCCCGAGTGCCGTCGGTCCGCGGACGTCCTGGACCGCTTCACGCTGACGAGTTCCGACGGGATACCCGCCGAGTACCTGCGGATCCGGTGCGGGCTGCTGTCGGTGCTGGTCACGGCACAGGAGCTGAGCCGGACTGCACCGGCGCCGGCAGCTGCCTGATCAGTCCAGCTCCACTTCCTCCAGCGTGAAGTTCTCGATGTCGAGGACGAAGCCGCGGATCTTCGTGTCCGGGTGCAGGAACGGGTCGTGCCGCAGCTGCGCCATGTCGCGGCGGACGCTGACGACCGGGTCGACGAAGGCGTGGGTGCGCCACTGCGGCCGCATGCCCGTCTCCTCGGCCAGCTCTTCGGCGAACTCGTCGTCGGTGAACGTCATCAGGCCGCAGCCGGTGTGCTGGACGAGCATGACGTCGCGGGTGTGGAGCTTGCGCTGGCTGATCGTCAGCGAGCGGACCACGTCGTCGGTGACCACGCCGCCGGCGTTGCGCAGCACGTGGACCTCGCCGAGGTCCAGGCCGAACAGCGTGAAGACGTCGATGCGCGAGTCCATGCACGTCACGACCGCCGTGGCCAGTGACGGCGGGACCGCGAGGCCCGCCGCGTTCACCGCCGCCAGGTGTCCCCCGCCCGCCTCGTAGCGACGCAGCAGCTCCTCGTTGCTCACGGCGCCCAACCTATCGGCGGCGATCCCCGCCCCCCAAGATCATCAGCCACCCGTCACATCTTGCGGTTTCTCACCAGTTCGCACTTGCTAACATGCGAAATTCCTGAGGCGGGGGCGACGGAGGGGCCGATGAGCGCTGCAGTCAGGTCCGGTCCGCGGGCGATCGCCGTTCTGGGTGACCACGGCTCCGACCGGGTCGCCGCGTTCCTCGCCGGGCACGTGCGCTCGCTCGGTGGGCTCGACGCCGAGATGGTCCTCGTGCCGCGCAGCACCGACCTCACCGCGCAGCTCACCGAGCTGCCGCCGCGCTTCCACGCCGCCTACCTCGTCGAGGCCGATCCGCTGCAGGCCCACGCAGTGGCCGACCGGGCCGCCCAGCGCGACCTGCGGATGGTGGTGAGCGACCACGACGGCGCCGCCGCCGCGCTGTGCGCCGCGGTCCTGCTGCACCTGCGCGACACCGCCCGGCCGCTGCAGCGGGCCTCGGTCGCCGTCGCGAGCGCCGCCCGCTTGCCGGCACTGGCCCCGCTGCTGATGATCGCCGGGGTGCACGACCTGCGCATGTGGACCGAGGCCGACGCCGCCGTGCTCCCGTGGGCCCGCGTCGCCGCCGACGCCGACGTCGCGATCGACCTGCGGCCGGGCCCGGAGGCCGCGGCGGAGGCCCTGCGCGCGGCGGCCGACCGCGCCGACGGGTCCCTCCTGCGCCCCGCCGACGCCCGGTGGGACCAGCACGTGGTGGCGGCACTGCTGCGCGTGGCGCTCGCCTGCCCGCCTGGATCGGTCCACGTGAGCACGGGGGTCCTGCACGCGTGCGTCAGCGGCATCGTCGCCGCCACGCCGCGTCCGGGCCACGGCCGCCCGGCCGGTTCTGCGATCATCGACGGGGTGGAGGCGGCGGTGCGCGGCGCCATCGATCCTCGGCTGGCCGCGAGCAGGGTGGGCGAGGACGCCGAGGAGGTCTGACGTGTACGCCCGGGTCAACACGATCTTCGGCCAGCAGGACAAGGTCGCCGCGGGCGTCGCGCGCGCGGAGGGCGCCGACCGCGCCGCCGTCGAGGCCACCCGCGGCAACCGCGGCCTGACCACCCTGATGAACAGCGACGCCGGCGTCGTCATCGCGGTCTCCTACTGGGACGATCCGATGCACGCCTCCAACCCGACGCTGACCCGGGTGCGCGAGCGCATCGCGGCGGCCGCGGGCGGCGATCTGGTCGCGGAGAACTTCGCCGTCGCCTGGCAGGTGCCGGGCCCCGGGCCGGCGTGGCCCGGGGCGACCGTGCGGGTCGACCGGTTGCACATCGACCCGGCCGTCATCGGCGAGGTGGAGTTGGCCCTGCACGCCGACGTCCGGCAGATCCGGCTCAGCCGCGGGTTCAGCGGTGCCGAGCTGATGCTCGACCGCACCGACGGGCGCGCGATGCTGGTGACCACCTGGGCGGCGGGCGGCGAGGTCGAGCGGATCGACGCGGTGCTCTCCCGGCTGGGCGACGCCGCCGTGCGCACCCGCACCGAGTCCTACGTCCTGGTGCGCGGCAGCACACCGATCTGATCTGCGATGCTTGGTGGAGGACGAACGGTCAGGGAGGCTGCGATGCTCGGCGTCGACGGAGCGGGCGCGGGGCGAGCGGCCTGCGCGCGGGAAGAGCGGCTGCGGTGACCCGGCCCCTCTACCAGCTCAAGGCGGAGTTCTTCAAGACGCTCGGCCATCCGGTCCGCATCCGGGTGCTCGAGCTGCTCTCCGAGCGGGAACACGCGGTCTCCGAGCTCGTGGCGGAGATCAAGATCGAGCCCGCCAACCTGTCGCAGCACCTCGCCGTGCTGCGCCGGGCTGGACTGGTGACCACCCGCAAGGACGGCTCGGCCGTGCACTACTCGGTGACCAGCCAGCAGGTCTCCGAGCTGCTCGCGGTCGCCCGGTCGATCCTGTCCGGCGTGCTGTTCGGCCAGATCGAGCTGCTGCAGGATCTGCGGTCGTCCTGAGTCCGGCGCAATCCGCTCCCCCGGTCGGCTGACCCGAGCCCGTTCCGGGCTCCGGTCTGGCAGGGTCACGTCATGGCCCTCCACGGTGACCGCGCACCGCAGCGTCGCGACGCGGACCGCGCCAGCGGCAACCCGTTCGCGATCCTCGGCGATCCGGCGATCGACCAGACGATCAACACCCCGTACTCCCGCCTCGCCGCCGACCCCGTCCCGCCGGAGGTCGCCTACCAGCTCATCCACGACGAGCTGATGCTCGACGGCAGCGCTCGGATGAACCTCGCCACGTTCGTCACCACGTGGATGGAGCCGCAGGCGCAGCGCCTGATGGCCGAGTCCATGGACAAGAACATGATCGACAAGGACGAGTACCCGCAGACAGCGGCCATCGAGAACCGCTGCCTGGCGATCCTCGCCGACCTGTGGCACGTGCCCGACCCGAGCGTGGTGACCGGCTGCTCCACCACCGGGTCGAGCGAGGCGTGCATGCTCGCCGGTATGGCGCTCAAGCGCCGCTGGACCCGTCGCACCGGCGCCGACCCGACCCGCAGGCCGAACCTGGTGATGGGCGCGAACGTGCAGGTCTGCTGGGAGAAGTTCTGCAACTACTGGGAGGTCGAGCCGCGGATCGTGCCGATGTCCGGCGAGCGGTTCCACCTCGGCCCCGAGGAGGCCGCCGCCCGCTGCGACGAGGACACGATCGGCGTCGTCTCCGTGCTCGGCTCCACCTTCGACGGCAGCTACGAACCGGTCGCCGAGATCGCCGCCGCCCTCGACGAGCTCGCCGCGCGCGGCGGACCCGACGTACCGATCCACGTCGACGGCGCGTCCGGGGCGATGATCGCGCCGTTCCTCGACCCGGACCTGGTCTGGGACTTCCGGCTGCCGCGGGTCGCGTCCATCAACGCCTCCGGGCACAAGTACGGGCTGGTCTACCCCGGTGTCGGTTGGGTGCTCTGGCGCGACGCCGACGCCCTGCCCGAGGAGCTGGTCTTCAAGGTCAACTACCTGGGCGGGGAGATGCCGACGTTCGCGCTGAACTTCTCCCGGCCCGGCGCGCAGGTGATCGGCCAGTACTACACGTTCTTCCGGCTGGGCCGCTCCGGCATGACGACGGTGCAGCGCGCCGCCCGGGACGTCGCGACGTCGCTGGCCGCCCGGATCGACGCGATGCCGCAGTTCCGCGCGCTGACCCGGGGCGACCAGCTGCCCGTCTTCGCGTTCACCACCAGCGACGACGTCACCGGCTGGGACGTGTTCGCGGTGTCTCGCGGGCTGCGCGAGCACGGCTGGCAGGTGCCCGCCTACACGTTCCCGCCCGACCGCACCGATCTGGCGGTGCTGCGGGTGGTCTGCCGGCACGGGTTCACGCACGACCTCGCCGATCTGTTCCTGCGCGATCTCGAACAGGTCGTCGCGGACCTGGAGTCGGGCGCCGCGGCTCGAACGGGTGCGTCCGGGTTCCACCACTGATCACCGCAGACGCATCGCCACAGACTCATCACCACAGCTCCTCGAGCCGGATCGACAGCTCCCGCACCCGCTCGACGGTGGCGTGGTGCACGGCGTTCGCCACCCGCGGCCGCCACCCGGCGATCCCGACCTCGCCGATGCCGAGCAGCCCGAGCGGCGTGGTGGGGTCGGGATCGATCAGCGCCTCCTCGGTGCCGGCGTCGACGCGGACCCGCAGGAGTGCGCGCCGGTGGCCGCCCGGACCCACGGCCGGCGATCCGGCGAGCATCCCCGGCGATGAACGGGGCCTGGCCGGCCGCCGCGGGGAGGATCTCCCCGCCGCAGCGGGCTGACCCGGTCCGGCCAGGGCATCGATGGCATCGTGGACGCGTGACCGACCTGCTGGCGGGCCCCCGGGTACCGGGGTTCGACGTGACCCCGCTCGACCGCGATCTCGCGGCCCCGCGCGGCACCCGCCCATCCGGGGCGCTCACCGCGTTCAAGCTGGCCAGGCGCCAGTTCTTGGAGGGCAAGCGGATCGACATGGGCGCCCTGGCCGCCCAGGTCGGGGTCAACCGGGTCACGCTCTACCGCTGGGTCGGCCGCCGCGAGGACCTGCTGCTGCGCGTGCTGTGGGCGCTGACCGAGCAGAACCTCGCCACCCAGTACGCCGTGGCGGCCCGCAACGGGGAGACCGGGCGCGGTCGAATCCCCGCGATCATGGCCCGCTACGTGCGCGACATCCTCTCCCACCACGGCTTCCGCACGTTCCTCGCCGAAGAGGGCGAGCTGGCCATGCGGCTCGGCACGGTCCCCGAGCGCGGGCTGCACCCGCGGCTGGTCCGCTACGTCGAGCTGCTGCTGCGCGAGGACGTGGAGCTCGGGGTGCGCGACGAGTGCGTGCCGCCGCAGGACTTGGCGTTCGCGGCGGTGCGCATCGTCGAGTCGTTCGTCTACAGCACCCGGATCACCGGGGAGGACCCCGACCCGGACCGGCCCATCCGCATCCTGAACGTGTTGCTCCGCTGAGCGGTTGCAACATCTTGCTGCAATGATGCATTCGACGCTACGGTCGGCGCCCCTGGCCGGTTCGCGGCCGTGAGCGAGGAGGCGTGATGACGACGACGTCGAACTCCACCGAGACCGGACGGCGCCCCGGGCGGCTGGGCGATCCGGACCGCTGCCTGCGCACCGATCCCCGCACCGATCCCCGCACCGTCGAGGCACTGGCCCCGTTCGGGCTCGACGTGAACGCCGCACCCGCACCGATCGGCCCCGACGCACCCCGCGAGCAGCAGCTGGAGTACGCGATGGGCGCCGAGGCCGCGTTCGAGGGGGTGTTCGCCGCCCTCATGGACGGCCTCGATCCCGTCCCCGGCATCGAGCGCCGCACGGAGACGATCAGCGGCCCGGCCGGCAACGAGATCAAGCTCTACGTCCACCGTCCCGCCGGAGCCGTCGGCCCACTGCCCGGCATCTTCCACATCCACGGCGGCGGCATGGTCATCCTGCAGGCCGCCGGGCCGGTCTACGTGCGGTTCCGCGACGAGCTGGCGGCCACCGGCACGGTCGTCGTCGGCGTGGAGTACCGCAACGGCGCCGGCGTGCTGGGCCCGCACCCGTTCCCGGCCGGACTCCACGACTGCGCGGTCGCCCTGGACTGGGTGCACGCGCGACGTGCGGAGCTGGGCATCTCGACGTTGACCGTCGCCGGCGAGTCCGGCGGCGGAAACCTCACGCTGGCGACGGCGATCCGCGCCAAGCGCGAGGGCAGGCTCGACGCCATCGACGGCGTGTACGCCCTCGTCCCGTACATCTCCGGGATGTACGGCCGCAGCCGCGAGGAGCGGGAGGCCGAGCTGCCCTCCCTCGTGGAGTGCGACGGCTACTTCATCTCCTGCGACCTGTGCGCGGTGTTCGTCGAGGTCTACGACCCGGGCACGGCGCACCTCACCGATCCGCTCGCCTGGCCGTACCACGCCGCGCGGGAGGACCTGGTCGGGCTGCCGCCGCACGTGATCTCGGTCAACGAGGTCGACCCGCTGCGCGACGAGGGCCTGGCCTACTACCGCAAGCTCGTGGAGGCGGGCGTCGAGGCGCGCTCGCGGGTGGTGCCCGGCGCGTGCCACGCCGCCGACATGATGTTCCGGAAGGCGGCCCCCGACATGTACGAGGCGACGGTGCAGGACATCCACGACTTCGTCACGAGCCTGCGCCGCTGAACCGACCTCGTGCCGCGGTGCCGGTCCGCGCGGGCCGCCACCGCGGCAGGTCCGGGACTCGCTACGTTCGCGGCGTGACCAACCGCAGCAGGCGCCGGCAGTGCGGCGCCGGCGAGCACGACGAGTGGCTGGCCGAGGTCGCCCGCGGGGCGAGTCACGAGGTCGGCGACGTCCCGGTCGAGCTGCTGGGCGAGTACCTGCCGCTGTTGGCCGAGGCCGCGATCTCCGGCCGGGCGCCGGAGGCGGCCGAGCTGGACGCCGTCGCGCGACTGGGGCGTCGCGCCGCTGAGCTGGGCGTGTCGGCGGGCAGCGTCGTGCAGCTGTACCTGTCGGCGGCCCGCCTGCTCTGGCAGCAGCTGCCGGAGGTGGTCCGATCGACGGACAGCGAAGCCGTCCGGTCAGCGGCCGCAGCAGTGCTGCACGTGGTGGACGAGGCGGTCGCCCGGCTGGTCGTGGCGCACACCGACGCCCGGCGCCAACTGGTGCGCTGGGAGGAGACGCTGCGCCGGGAGTTCATCGACGACCTGTTGCGCGGTGACGCGGACGTGGGCCGACTGATGGAGCGCGCCGAGCCGTTCGGGCTGGATATGGGCCGGCCGCACCAGGTGGCGCTGGCCGCGCCCGCGGACGGGCTCGGCGAGTCGGAGGAGACGATCAGCGCCCTCGAACGCGCCGTCGTGCAGTGGGCGGGCGACCGGGACGTCCTGGTCGCGACGAAGGACGGCCGGCTCATCGCGATCACCCCGGCCGACTCCGACGTCCCCGGCTCCGGGCGGGAGAGCGGCCCGGCCTCGCTGGGCGAGCTGCTGCTCGCGGAGCTGGAGCACGCGCCCGGCCGGCCGTGGCGGATCACCGTCGGCCGCCCCTACCCCGGCTCGTACGGGATCGCGCGCTCGTACGAGGAGGCCCGCGAGGGGCTCGCGATGGCCGAGCGACTGGGCCTGGAGGCGCAGCTGGTCGCGCCGGAGCAACTGCTCATCTACCGGGTACTGCTGCGTGACCAGCCGGCGATCACCGATCTCGTCCAGTCGGTGCTGGGCAAGCTCGTGCACGCCCGCGGCGGCGCCGAGCCGCTGCTGCAGACCCTCGACGCCTACTTCGCCTCTGGTGGCATCACCACGGAGGCCGCGCGGCGGCTGCACCTGTCGGTCCGCGCTGTCACCTACCGGCTCGGCCGCATCCGCGAGCTCACCGGCTACGACCCGACCGACCCGGCGCAGCGCTTCACCGTCCACGCCGCCGTGCTCGGCGCCCGGCTGCTCGGCTGGCCCGAGCGGGGCCGGTAGCGACGCACGCCACGCCGAGCCCGGTGCGCGCGCCCGGCTGACTTTGGCCAGCCCAAGTTGCCGGAGTCCGGCAACGAACGCCCGGGGAACGCGCGTCGTGAGCGGGTCAACGGCAGATCTGTAGCCGATCTCGGCAGTTGTACGGACAATCGTGTCGTATCGTGAGCAAGGAGCACGGCCGACACCCGGCCGTGCTCGACGCGCATGTCGACGAGGCATCCGCCGCGCCGTCGCGCCGGCGCGCGGACCGACGTCCACCGTTGATCGAGGAGCACGAGATGACCGGCACACAGCAGGTCTGGCTGACCAAGGACGGCTACGAGCGGCTGACGGAGGAGCTCCGCCGGCTCATCAAGGAGCGGTCCGAGGATGCGCCCCTCGACGGTTCCAGCACCGACGAGGATGTGCTCGCCGCCCGCCAGGAGCGTGAGGCGCGCATCCGCAAGCTGCAGGAGCTGCTGCAGGACCCGATCGTCGGCGAGGCACCGGCCGACGACGGCGTCGCGGAGCCCGGGATGATCGTCACGGTCTCGTACGCCGACGGTGACGAGGAGACCTTCCTCCTCGCCGAGCGCGTGCCGGATGCCTACCCCGACATGGAGCTGTGCTCGCCGCGGTCCCCGCTGGGCAAGGCGATCCTGGGGGCGAAGGAGGGCGAGCAGCGGGAGTACCGCATGCCGGACGGGCGGTCCATGTCCGTCACGGTGAAGCGAGCGGTCCCGTACGGGGGGCCTCAGGCGGCTTGACCCACGGGCGCCCGGTCTCCGCCGGACCGGTGTCTGCGTGCCGGTCCGGCGTGGTTGGGTTGGGCTGGGCGGCGTGGTTGCTCTCCGCAGCGCGCGTGGGGCGAGTGGATTCCTCGAGCAGTGTGGTTGCGTTGACGGCCCCTCGACGGGGAACTCGAGCTGACTCACGGGTCATCGACCCGTGGTCATCTGCCTGCCTCAGAACACCTGTCCGAAGAAGATTCCGTGGGCAAACCCGAGACATGCCCTCCGCGCGCCTCGCCGCACTCGCCACACGTGCGGCAGCGCGTGCCCGAGAAGAACACCGCCGCCGCACGCGAGACCGCGACGATCCTCGAACTCGCCCGAGAACTCGCCACCGACGCCGTCACCGCTGGGCTCACCGAACCGCGCCAGATCGAGAAGCTCATCACCACGAGATCGGAGTGGCCTGCCGGGTCTTCGCCCACCGAAGTGGGGTGCGGGTGCGGATCACCCACGACCTGCACGACAGGCACGACCGGGTCCGGCCACTGTCCACCGCCGCCGCCGAGACCACACCCGACACGCACGAACAACACTGCACGCAGGCCCGGCACGGCCGCCGCACCGCCCCGAACTACTGCGACGCCCCCGCCACACACACATCGACCACACCACACCCTGACGCAACGGCAGCCGAACAGAGTCCGCCACCAGCACGGGACAGCGCGAATTCCACACCTACCTGAAAGAGCCCCGCGACCACCGCCACAACAGGCCACCCACCGAGCCGAACACCGAGCCGGGTCGACCGAGCGAAATACCGACACTGCGCGATGAACCATCGTGGCAACGGCACCACAAGCAGTCGACCACGCCCACAACCGGCGGGGAAGGCACGCACAACGAGTTCCCAGTCGAGTGGCCGCCACCGCAACCACACCATTCGTTCGAAACCAGGTCCCCGACTCAGCGCGCGACACGCGGCACGACGAGGAGACGGACCGCGGATGCCGACCCAGCCCCGATGCCGGGACCGATGCAGGGCCGGGTCGGCGAACTGGCGGCGAGCAACGCGGATCGACTCGCCGAACCGGCGCGCTCGGGAGCGCGAACGCCGGATCCCGGAGCTGATTCGGTCGGCGATCGGCACCTAGATCGGCGGCTCAGGACCGAGGCCACGTACCGGCCGCCCACCTCGACGTCGCGGCCGTTCGGGCGCGAGGAAGCCGAGGCGAACGTCCCCAGAACGGGTTGACAGGACTTCGGCCCGGATCGGTCCGCTTCGTTCCGGATTACGATGTATGCGTACTTCCCTGCGAAGAGCGGAGGTGCGCCGTGCTCGAAGACGAGCAGAGGGCACTGCAGGAGCTCGAACGCGGGCTCGCCGCCGACGATCCCGCCTTCGTGGAGACGTTCCGGCGCCGTCAGTCACGGCTGGCGAACGCGCGCGGGCACCGCGGGGTGCGGATCGCCGCGCTGGTCGTGGCCGCTATCTGCGTGGTCCTGGTGCTCGTGGGATCCCCTGCCGGCGCGATCGCCGTGGCCGGCACCGCCGCTGCGGTCTGGCTGACCTGGCGCTTCGCCGACGACATCGACCCGCAGGCCCATCCCTGATAGGTGCAGCACACATCCGGGGAGACCCCTCCGACCTCGCATAGCCTCGGAATCCACGTCCGAGCTCCGGGTGCCGGGAGGTGACCGTGCGCGCATCCGCGCGTGCCCGTCGCGTGGCCGCGGCCCGCGAGGCGTTCCTCTCGTCCGGTTCGGCCCGGCCGGCAGCGGCCGCCGCGGTGGACGACACGATCCTCACCTCGTGGCAGCGCTCGCAGATGGCGGGCGTGCGGATCGACGTCCCCGAGGTGCCCTACTACGAGGACGTCGATCCGCGCAGCCGGTTGGCACGCTGCGCCGCGCCGGTGCTGGACCGGCTGCACGACCGGCTCGACGACATCCCGGTCAGCATCGTGCTGACCGACGCGCAGGGACGCATCATCGTGCGCCGCGACGAGGAGCGGCGGCTGGGCCGGCGGTTCGACACGGTCAGCTTCGCGCCCGGCTTCAGCTACGCGGAGACCCACGTCGGCACGAACGGCGTCGGCACGGCGCTGGAGACCGGCACCGCCGTGCTGGTGACCGGCCCGGAGCACTTCAACGAGCAGAGCACGGCGTTCGCCTGCGCCGGGGCCCCGATCCGCGACCCGCTCAGCCGCCGCATCGAGGGGTTGATCGACCTGTCCTGCCTGGCCGGGGACGCCCACCCGATGATGCGGGCGCTGGTGCAGGAGGCCGCCCGCGACGTCGAGCGGCTCCTGCTCGAGGACGGCAGCGAGCGCCAGCAGATGGTGCTGCAGGAGTTCCTCGCCGCCTGCCGCCGCCGCGCCGGAGCGGTCCTGTCCGTCGCCGGCGACGTCGTGATGGCCAACAAGGAGGCATCGGTTCTGCTCACCCCGGCCGACTCGGCGCTGCTGCGGATGACCGCTGCGGACACCCGCCGGCTCGACCCCGGCACCACGATCGAGATGTCACTCGCGGACGGCCGCTCGGCCGAGGTCCGTTGCCGTCCGGTCGCGCGCGGCCGAGAGCTCGCCGGCACGGTGTTCGAGGTCCTCCCCCGCGACGCCCACCCGAGCCGCTCACGCCGGTCGCGGCGGCCGGCGCGGGTGGCGCTCCCGGGCCTCGCCGGCCGCGACCCCGCCTGGCTCGACGCGTGCGGACAGGTCCGAGCGGCCGCCCGCCGCCGCGCGTCGCTGCTGATCAGCGGGGAGGACGGCACCGGCAAGCTCGCCGTCGCCCGGGCGGCACTGCAGGACGTCCATCAGGCGGCCGCGCCGACGATCATCGACTGCGCCGAACCGGACCCGCTCGCCGCCGTCCACGCCGCCTCCGGGCAGGCGCTCGTCCTGCGGCACCTGGACCGGCTCCCGCCAGAGGACGCCGACGCGCTCGCCGCGGTGCTGGATGCAGCGTCGCGCCGGGGGCCCGCGCCGTGGCTGGTCGGCACGGCGCGCGCAGGTGCCGACCTGCCGGAGGTGCTGCTGCAGCTCTTCACGACCTCGGTCACCCTGCCGCCGCTGCGGCACCGCATGGACGATCTCCCCGACCTGGCCGCCGCGCTGCTGAACCGGCTCGCACCCGGCCGCGGCAGCGCGCTCGCCCCCGACACCGAGCGCGTGCTGACCCGGCTGGCGTGGCCGGGCAACGTCGGCGAGCTGGCCGAGGTGCTGCGCGCCGCGCTGCGCAGACGACGCGTCGGCCCGATCCGCCGCGACGATCTCCCGGCCGGCTGCTTCACCACCAGCCGGCGCGCCCTCACCCCGCTCGAGGCGCTGGAGCGCGACGCGATCGTCGCCGCACTGGTCGAGACCGACGGCAACCGCACCCGCGCCGCCGAACGACTGGGCATGTCCCGGTCGTCGCTCTACCGCAAGATCCACACCTACGGGATCGAGCCGGTCGACCCGACCGGCTGATCCTCACCGGCCCACCACGACCAGGCCCTTGCCCTCGTCGGCGGGGCCGCGCCCGGCCTTGGAGAACGCGATCACCACGATCGTCAGCACGTACGGCAGCACCTGCAGCGCGGCGAGCGACGCGTCATCGGTCTGGAAGCCGTAGGTGTAGGCGGCCGAGAACAGCAGCGCCGCGACCACCGCGAGCACCGGGCGCCACGCGGCGAGGATGACGCAGGCCAGCGCGACGAATCCGCGCCCGCTCGTCACACCGGTGGTGAACACCCCGACGACGCCGAGCGCGAGGAACGCCCCGCCCACCCCGGTGATCGCCCCGGCCACGGACAGCGCCGCGTACCGGACGCGAGCGACCGGCACCCGCAGCGCGTACGCGACGCGCAGCGAGTCCCCCGACGCCCGCACGACGAGCCCGGGCGCGGTGCGGAAGAAGGCCACCATCGCCACCGCCACCACCACCGCGGCGTAGACGAGCACCGGCTGGCGCACGACCACGTCGAGTGCGCCGTCGCCGGTGCTCGGCCACGACGGCCCGAGCTGCAGGGCACCAGCGGCGAGCCCGTTCGGGTACCAGCGAGCCACCAGCAGGCCGGTCGCGCCCGTCACGAGGATCTGCAGTACCAGCCCCGCGACCACATCGCCCATCGCCAGCTGCATCGACAGCAGTCCGTTGACGAGCCCCAGCACCAGCCCGGACAACAGACCGGCGAGCACGCCGAGCCAGGTCGAGCCGGACTGCACGGCCACGACGAGCGCGACGAACGCGGAGCCGAGCAGCGTCGCCTCGACCCCGACGAACAGGCTCCCGCTGCGGGAGGCGAACAGGGCGCCGAGCGCAGCGAAGGCGATCGGGGTGGCCCCGGTGATGGCGGACGACCAGAACGCGGCGGTTCCGAGCAGGTCGAACACGACTACTCCGGCTTCCGTGAGAGTGCGGCGTGCAGCCTCCGGCCCGGCCCGCTGCGGGCCAGCGCCCCGACGAGGAACACGACGACGACCGGCAGACCCTGCATGACGGTGGTGATCGCGTCGGGCACCGAAGCGGCACCCTTGATCGCCGGTCCGGCCGCCCCGATGATCCCGAGCACCACCGCCCACAGCGGGATGAGCCCCGGCGACTCCAGCGCCAGGAACGCGATCACGATGCCGAGCAGGCCCCACGCGGGCACCCAGCCCGGGGCGATGTAGTAGCGGTAGCCGAGGATGACCAGCCCGCCGGCGAGCCCGGCCAGCCCACCGCTGACGGCGAACGCCTGCCACTGCATCGCCTGCACCCGAAGCCCGGCGTGCGTGGCGGCCTCCCGGTTGAGCCCGATCGTGCGCAGCCGCAGCCCGATCGACGTGCGCCGCACCGCGACCACGGTGACGACGCCGAGGGCGAGCGCGACGAGGAACGTCAGCGGGATCCCCGGCACCGCGTCGCCCAGCTGCGCATCGGCGGCGACGCGGTCGGTGCGCGGGGTGTACTTCGCCGACGGTGAGCGCAGCGGCCCCGCGATGAGCAGGCTGATCGCGGTGGCAGCGACGAAGTTCAGCATGATCGTGCTGATCACCTCGTTGGCGCCGCGGTAGGCCCGCAGCAGCCCGGCCACGGCCGCCCACGCCGCCCCGCCGAGCACCGCGGCCACGACCGCGACGGCGATCGTGAGCACGCCCGGCAGGTCGCCGAGCGCCAGTGCGACCACCAGCGCGGCGAGGCCGCCGACCTGCAGCTGCCCGTCCCCGCCGACGTTGAACAGACCGACCTGGTAGGCCAGCCACACCGCGGTCGCCGTGAGTACGAGCGGCGCTGCCTGGGTCAGCGACGAGCTGACCGCGTGCGCCGAGCCGAACGCGCCGTCCACGACGGCGGCCAGCACGGCGCCGACGTCGTAGCCGAGCGCGGCGACGAGCAGCAGTGACACCGCGATCGCCACGACGAACGCGAGGACCTGCAGCCCGATCGGGGCCGCGAACCGCGCCAGCACCGCCGGTGCCCGGCGCGCGCTGCTGTCCTCGGCCGCCGGGTCGGTGCTGGCCTGCGTCTCGATGTCCACGCTCATGCCACGAGCTCCTGCCGGGTCGTGTACCAGGACGACAGCTCGTCGCGGTCGAAGGGGCGGCGCTGGATGCCTGCGACGCGCCCGCCGTTCATGACCGCGACCGCGTCGCAGATGCCGAGCAGCTCGTCGAGGTCACCGGACGCCACGACGATCGCGATCCCGGTGTCGGCGCGCTCGATGAGCACCTGCCGCAGCTGCGCCGCGGCCAGTACGTCCAGCCCCTGTGTCGGGTACGACACCAGCAGCACCGCCGGTGACCGCTGGAACGCCCGCGCCATCATCAGCTTCTGCTGGTTGCCGCCGGACAGCCCGTCGGCGCGGACCCGCGGATCGGGTGGGCGCACGTCCGCGGCCCGCAGCAGCGCATCGAGATCGCGCGGAGCGCGGCCGAGCACCACCTCGAAGTGCTCGGCGATCGTGAGGGTCGGCACGATGCCGGCGCGGCGCCGGTCGCCGGACACGTAGTGCAGCCCTCGCCCGGCCCGCTTGCGCAGCGGCAGGTGCTGCACGGGCTCGCCGTGCAGCTCGATCCGGCCGCTGCACCGGCGCAGCCCGGCGATGACCTCCAGCAGCTCCAGCTGGCCGTTGCCGTCCACCCCGGCCAGGCCGAGGATCTCCCCCGCCCGCAGGGAGAGCTCGACGTCGTCGAGGACGGTGCGACCGGACTCCACCGCGCTGACGTGCGCGAGCCGCAGCACCTCCGGCCCGAACTCGGCGCGCGGGCGGGTCGGCTCGGGCACCGCGGTGCCGACGATCTGAGCGGCCAGTTCGGCGTTGCTCGGCAGCTGCGGACCTGCGTGCCGGGCGACGACCCGACCGTGGCGCAGCACCGTCGCGCTGTCGGCGACGGCCTGCGCTTCGTCCAACCGGTGGGTGATCATCAGCACTGCGAGGCCGTCGGCGGCCAACCGGCGCACCAGCTCGAGGAACGGGCCGGTCTCAGCGGGCGGCAGGAACGTCGTCGGCTCGTCGAGCACGAGCAGCCGCGGCTGCGCCACCAGCGCCTTGACCAGTTCGATCCGCTGGCGCTGCGGCAGCTCCAGCTCCTCGACCGGCCGATCCAGGTCGACACCGGTGCCGAGCCGGTCCTGGATCTCCGTGGCCGCCCGCCGCAGCGCCCGGTCCGGGCGACGGCGCAGCGCGAGCGCGATGTTCTCCAGGCCGGTCATCACCGGCACGAGCGCGAGATCCTGGTGCACCGTCGCGATCGCGGGGTTCGGCCGGGTGTGGCCGGGGGCGGCGACGAGGGCGCCGGCGAAGCGGATCTCGCCCGCGTCCGGCGCCTCCCGCCCGTTGATCAGGTTGACCAGCGTGCTCTTGCCGGCCCCGTTCTCCCCGAGCAGGACGTGCACGGTGCCGGGCGCGACCTGCAGGTCGATCTCCTGGTTGGCCAGCGTGGACCCGTAGGCCTTGGAGACGCCCCGGACGTCGAGCCCGTCCTGCCCGGCGCTCACGACCCGCAACCGCTCTCGGCGGGCCACTGCACGGACTCGGTGCGCAGCTTCTCGATCACGGCGTCCAGCTGCGCTTGTTTGCCCGCCAGCTCCCCGGCCAGCGGGGTCGTGGTCACGGCGCCGTCGGCGACCCCACCGGTGTGGATCGCGGCGTCGAACGTCCCCTCCGTCCAGGTGCGCACGGCCTCCCGGTAGTCGTCACCGAAGTTGATCACGACGCTGCCGACGGTGGCGTTCGGCGCGGAGTCGGTCTCGTCGGCGAAGCTGCCGACGTAGCGGACGCCGAGCGCCTGCGCCTGTGCGGCGATCTGCGGCGAGATGACCCCGTGCACCGTGGCGATCACGACGTCGGCACCCTGGCCGACCAGGCCGGCGGTCACCGTCTGCGCCTTCTGCACGTCGGCGAAGTCGCCGGTGTTCTGGTGGAGCACCTCGGCCTGCGGGTTGACCTCGCGGGCGCCCAGCTGCTGCGCCGCGACCGACTGCGTCGTCGGGAGGATGTCGATCGACCCCACGCTGGCGATCTTGTTCGACGTGGTGGCGAGCCCGGCGATCGCGCCCTGCAGGTAGCCGTACTCGCACCAGTCGAAGTTGTAGGCGGCGACGTTGGGCAGCCCGTCGGTGCTCGACAGCGCCGACATCATCACCCAGGCCGTGTCCGGGTACTTCGCGGCTGCGGCGAGCAGGTTCTCCTCGTAGCCGTTGTCGGTGGAGAACACGATGTCCACGTCGGCGGCGCCCCAGCGGTCGAGCACCTGGTCGGCGTCGCCGTAGGCCACGGCCTCGGCGACCTCGACGTGCCAGCCGTTCTCGGCAGCGGCCTTGTCGTAGGCGGCCTTGTGCGCCGGGTCCCACGCGCCCGTCGACGCCGGGCCGACCGTGATCACCCGGACCTCGATCGGATCGGCACCGCCCGACGCGGCGGGAGCGGATCCGCCCCCGCCGCACGCGCTGACCGCGAGCGCCGCGGCCAGCGCGACCCCGATCCCGCACACGCGTCTGCGCACGGCACGGCGAACACTCATCTGGGAACCTCCACGGAGATGAGCCGCGCGCCTCAGCGGTGCGCGGCGGTGGTCTGGTCGGTGGTCGTGTGCTCGGCGAGGAACGCCGTGAGCAGCTGGTTGACCTCGGCGGCGCGCTCGACGGGCAGCGCGTGCGAGGCGCCTTCCCCCTCCAGCACGTGCAGGCGGGCGCCGGGCACCGCCGCCGCGATCTCGCGGGCGTGCGCCACGTCGACGAGCCGGTCGTCGGTGCCGCCGACGACGAGCGTCGGGACGGCCACCGTGCCCAGCCTGTCCAGCACGTCGAACGCGATGCCGCCGTCCAGGTAGGCGCGCATCGTCTCGGCGGAGGGGTAGCCGGGGTCGGCGCAGTCCGCCTGCGCGCCGTCGACCAGTCCGGCGCCGGCTGCGTTCACCGCAGACCGGGACAGGATCAGCCAGAGCGTGGCGACCTCGGCCGAGAGTGCCCCGGCGTGCTCGACGAGATCACGCAGCACCCGGAACGCGGTGGCCAGGTGCGCGTCGGTCCGTGCCCACGGGGTGAGCAGCGACAGCGAGGTGACCCGCTCCGGGTGGTCGAGCGCGACCAGGGTCGCGGCCGCTGCACCCAGCGACCAGCCGACCACGTGCGCCCGCTCGACGCCCGCCGCGTCCAGTGCTGCCACGGCGTCCTCGGCGAGGGTCGCGGCGGACAACGGGCCCGGCCCGGCGTCCTTCGACTCGCCGATTCCACGCGGATCGAACAGCACGCAGCGGTGGGCGTCCAGCAGGGCGGGCAACTGGTTGCTCCAGGAGGCTCGGCCGCGCCCGAGCGGCGGGACGAGCAGCACCGCCTCGCCGGCGCCGCTCGTCCCGCCCCGCACCTCCCAGGAGATGCGCGCCGTCACGAGGCCTCCCGGATCCGCTCCGCGTCGCGGAGCTTGCGGCGCAGGTACTCCGGGGTGACCGGGGTCCGGTCGATCACCACGCCGAACGGGGAGAGCGCGTCGGCGATCGCGTTGACGATCGCGGCCGGCGCGGAGATCGTGCCCGCCTCGCCGACGCCCTTCACCCCACCGACGCTCACCGCAGACGGTGTCTCGATGGTGAGCAGGTCGAGCTCCGGCACCTCGGTCGTCGACGGGTACAGGTAGTGCAGGAGGCTGCCGGAGACGAACTCGCCGTTGTCCTCGTAGACCAGGTCCTCGAGCAGCGCGACGCCGATGCCGTTGGCGATCGCGCCCGCGACCTGGCCCTTCACGATGGTCGGGTTGAGCTGGACTCCGCAGTCCTCCACGGCGACCAGCTGCTCGACCTCGACCAGCCCGGTCTCGACGTCGACCTCGACGACGGCCGCGGCGCAGCCGTTGGCGTAGGTCTCCCCCGGGCTGTAGCCGGAGGTGGCGGTGAGCGCGTCGCGCTGCACGTCCTCGGGGCGGGCGGTGCCGCCGAAGTAGCCGAACAGCGCGATCTGCTGCAGCGGCACCGTCTTGCCCGGCACGCCCTTCACGCCGGCGACGCCGTCGACCAGCTCGACGTCGCCGGGGTCGGCCTCCAGCAGGATCGCGGCGAGCCGCAGGAGCCGGTCGCGGACCTGCCCGGCCGACTCGCGGATGGAGCCGAAGCCGAGCACGGCGCTGCGGCTGGCGTAGGTGCCCATGCCGAACACGGACGAGTCGGTGTCGCCGAAGACGACCCGCACGCTCTCCATGGGCACGCCCAGCTCGTCGGCGGTGACCTGGGCGAGCGTCGTCTCGTGGCCCTGGCCGTGCGAGTGCAGACCGGTGGTCACGGTGACCGAGCCGTCCGGCTCGACGGTGACGCTGGCGGTGTCGTAGTAGCCGTTGGGCAGGCCGCCCGCGGCCGCGCTCGCCGTCGCCCAGCCGGTGGGCTCGACGAACGGGCTGAACCCGACCCCGATGTAGCGGCCCTCCTCGCGCGCCTTCGCCTGCCGCTCGCGGAAGCTCGCGTAGTCGACGGCGTCGCGGGCCTTCTCCAGCGCCTCCGCGTAGCTGCCGCCGTCGTAGGTCTGGCCGAACGCCGTCGTGTAGACGTCCGGACCGATCATGTTCTGCAGCCGCAGCTCGACCGGGTCCTTGCCCAGCTCCCTGGCGAGCTGGTCGATCGCGACCTCGCGGGCCAGCTGGCCGGGGACCCAGCCGACGCCGCGGACGGCACCGATCTGGCACTTGTTGGTGAGCGGGTTGTCGACCGAGTACGCGACGTCGCGGACGTCGTAGCAGCTGGTCAGGTAGATGCCTGCGCACTGGGAGTCGACCAGCGGAGTGAACGGGATCGAGGAGAACGCGCCCGAGTCGGTGACGAAGTGGCCGCGGAAGGCGGTCATCGTGCCGTCCGCCTTCGCGGCGATCTCCATCGTGCAGATCATGTCCTTGGAGTGGACGCCGGCGGCGAGGTTCTCCCACCGGTCCTCGATCCACTTCACCGGCCGGCCCGACAGCTTCGCGACCGCTGGGATGACGACGTCCTCGGGGAACACGGTGCACTTGAGGCCGAACGCGCCGCCCACGTCGGGCGAGCTGATCGTCACCCGGCCCTCGGGCACGCCCAGCACGGGCGCCACGAACATGCGCAGCAGGTGCGGCATCTGGGTGGAGGCCCAGATCGTGTAGCGGCCGCCGGCGCGGTCCTCGTACTTCGCGACGACGCCGCGGCACTCGATCGGGGCGGCGGTGGACCGCCCGGAGTGGAACCGCAGGCGGGTGACGTGGTCGGCCTCAGCGAACGCGCGCTCGACGTCGCCCGCCGACTCCTCCAGGTGCGAGATGTTGTTGGTGCCCAGGGCCTCGTCGACCAGCGGGGAGTCGGGCTCCAGGGCGGCGAGCGGGTCGAGGACCGGCTCCAGCGGCTCGTACTCGACGTCGACGAGGTCGCGGCCGTCCTCGGCGAGGTACGGCGAGCGGGCCAGCACGACCGCGACCGGATCGCCGACGTGCCGGACCACGTCGGTGGCCAGCGGGGTGCGGGAGTGGGCGAGGATGCCGTCGCGCATCGGCCCGGTGGCGACCATGGGGTTGAGCCAGGCCAGGTCGGCCGCGGTGTAGACGGCGACCACGCCGTCGAGCGCGAGCGCGTCGGACGCGTCGATGTTCAGGATGCGGGCGCGGGCGTGCGGGCTGCGCACGAACGCCGCGTGCAGCATGCCGGGCAGCGTGATGTCGTCGACGTAGCGGCCCTGGCCGGAGAGCAGCCGCGGGTCCTCCACGCGCTGCACCGAGCGGCCGACGTAGCGGGCCGAGCGGGGACGGGTGTCTTCGATCGTCATGCCGAGGCCGCCTTCCGCGTCTGCGCGGCGCGGCGCACCGCTGCGATGATCCCCTGGTAGCCGGTGCACCGGCAGATGTTCCCGGACAGGTAGTCGCGGATCTCGTCGTCGGTCGGATCCGGGTTCTCCGCCAGCAGCGCCTCGGTGGCAGCCAGGAACCCGGGCGTGCAGAACCCGCACTGCAGGCCGTGCTCGGCCCGGAAGGCCTCCTGCACATCGGAGAGCGCGCCGCCCTCGGCCATGCCCTCGACGGTGTCGACGCGGCAGCCCTCCGCCTGCACGGCGAAGGTCAGGCAGGAGCGGGCCGGCTGACCGTCGATGAGCACGGTGCAGGCCCCGCACACGCCCTGCTCGCAGCCGACGTGCGTGCCGGTCATGCCGAGACCGTGGCGCAGGAAGTCGCTGAGCAGCGTGCGCGGCTCGGCGATGCCGACCATCGGCTCACCGTTGACGGTCATCTCGACCGCGACGTTCCCCTGGCGGGTCTCCATCAGTTCTCCCCCTTCGGGTTGGTGGCGGCCTCGAGCAGGGCCCGCCGGACGATCGCCGCGGTCGCCTCCGTGCGGTACGTGGCGCTGACGAACGAGTCTTCGGCGACCTCGATGTCGTCGAGCGCGACCTTCCCCGCGGCGGTGGCGGCCTCGGCGTCGCCGACGCGGGTGCCGACGAGCAGCCGTTCGGCAGCGGCCGAGCGCACCGGCCGGGACGAGACCGCGAACAGCGCGACCCGCGCGTCGGTGACGACGCCGTCGGCGTCCGGGGTGAGGCGGACCGCGACCCCGGTCAGCGCGTAGTCGCCGTGGCGCCGGGCGACCTCGGCGAACGCCCAGTGGCTGCCACCGAGGGCCGGGACGTCGACGTGGCCGAGCAGCTCGTCCTCGGCGAGGACGGTGGTGTAGTGGCCGAGGAAGAAGTCGGTGGCGGCCACGGTCCGGGTGCCGCCCGGCCGGTGCACGGTGAAGGCGGCGTCGAGTGCGAGCATCGCCGCGGGCAGCTCGGCGGCGGGCTCTGCGTGGGCGATGCTGCCGCCGAACGTGCCGCGGGCTCGGGTCGCGGGGTGTCCGACGTGCCGCAGCGCGGCGGTGATCAGCGGCCAGCGGCGCTGCACCGTCGCGTCGGCGAGCACCTCGGCCTGCCGGGTGGTGGCGCCCACCCGCAGCGATCCGTTGGCGGAGATGCCGGCCAGCCCGTCGATGCGGCCGATGTCGACCAGCGCGCTCGGCCGCGCCAGCCGCATGTTCATCATCGGGATCAGGCTCTGGCCCCCGGCGAGGACCTTCGAGTCCGGGTTCGCACCCAGCGCCTCGATGGCCTCCGCGAGCGATCCAGGCCTGAGGTAGTCGAACTGCGCAGGTTTCACAGGTCCTCCCCGGCCTCACTGCGGCCACGACCGCGTCGTGGTGCGGCGTGATGTCGCGGTGCATGACACCGGCCCGGGGAGCCGCTGCGTGTCCCATCCTGGGACACGCGCTCGGGACCGGCTCGACTGTCATGAGCCGCATGGACCAGAGCCTGTTCAACGAGATCTGCCTGCAGCAGCTGAGGCTGTCCGGGGTGCACGAGGGTGAGACGGTGGCTGTGTTGACCACTGGTGACGAGCGCGCGGACTACGCGAGTGCGTTCATGTGGG
>Ga0065720_1018866_pt1 | contig 79478 bp, 61 predicted proteins | sample Thericmetagenome_FD_59107 | JGI IMG/M metagenome (GOLD analysis project Ga0065720, IMG submission 59107) | Thermophilic microbial communities from the Joint Bioenergy Institute, California, USA of rice/straw/compost enrichment - eDNA_2 v2... | ecosystem: Engineered > Solid waste > Grass >...
TTTATATCTTCGTCTAGGAAGACTTTGATAATATCACTCGATTCTTCCTTTTGGGAACCTTTTCTAAATATACTGCTTAGGAAGTTCATAATTTTTATTCTTATTAGAGATCTCGATTTCTGTATTATGTTACCCAGGGGCTTACTTTTGTCTGAATGGAGAGATTCACTCATATCAGAGAATAGTCAAAGAGGTTATTATCATAGGTGTCGGCATAATAAAATTCTCAAAACTAGAAGAACAATAGGATAACAATAAATTCAGTGTGAGTATGTACAAGAAACTATATTTCTTCGAAAATTTTATGTATCACGAGCTATAAGCATCTCTAGGTTGGCATTAGGAGTCAAATTTCTTTTGATTTTCCCCTTCTTTAATGTTGGAGCTCTTCTTGGAAGTTCATCCTCTTTAGGTCTTGGAGAAACCATATCAACCGCGAACAAGATGCAGAATATTCCCAGAGCTACACATGCCAGAATAAATAACACCAGGTTGAGGGAAGCAACAACGAAGATATCTTTATTTATTCCTTGGACGAAGAGCAGGAGAATACTATTAACTTCATTCTGTTCAAAGCAATAATTTGATTGGAGTGTCTCAATGTATTTGGTAATTGGCTTTATGTCTCTACGTTTGTCCATTGTCAGTTTTCCTTCAATAATCAACATTATATATATGGCCATAAAGAAGATCAAGTTGATGTATGAGACCCATTTAAGATAGTGGGTTTCTTCTTCATCGGCTCTAACTCTCAGGATGACTTCGATGATGAGAGTGAAAAATAATATGCAGTGTAGGATAAGGACAGTAATGGATATGCCCTCTACTGAATGGACGAACATCTGCTGATGGAATTTCAGCAGTCCAAAGGTATCAACACTGATATTTCTACATTCAACAATTCTATCCTTAATGGTATATCTATTTAAAGCAACAAGGTATCCATTTTCTCCAGTAATGAAATCTGAAAAGCCGGGAAGGGCAGTTAGAGGAGCTGTTATAGAATTATCTTCAAAGAGAGTAGTAACTGGCATGCTATCAACAACAATACTATCATCCACCTCCTGATATTTTCCACATCCTTGTTCACCATAGGTAGCAAGGGTATAAGGATCTTTGTCAGAGGGGGTGGGATTCTTGCTGGAGTCCAAACATGGCTTGTCATATAAAGACACGACTATATCACTCACATATTCTTGTCCGTAAACAGCAGTATAGATAAGTTTATATCCTGGCTCCATTGGGACTTCAGCGTATCCTACAGGAGTTTCAGTAGTCTCTTGAATCACTCTAATATCAGTTATAGGACATGTTTCAGTGGGATTGACACAAGTATAAGAACTACAAGCAACAGTTCCGCTAGGACATCCACCAAATGAGTAGTCTAGGGTATTGCTTCTCTGAACGCAGATTTTGTGACCCCTCCAAGTATTAAAAGGTATAGGGGAGTAAGGGGGAATATCGGTACAGGAAGGGTATTTGGATCCACAAGTCTCGTTGTATAATCTTCCATCTGGACACCTACAGCCTGGAGAACTGCCTGCCCAAACACCCATTTCAGCAGGCTCATATTTACTGATACAATCCTCATCAGGTCCAACGAGCGTAATATTCTTGATTGGCTGGCGATGAAAATTTTCAAAAACTTCGTCAAGAATATCAGCTAATGTTTCATTATAAAGAGGATCTCGGTTCTGGAACATCGCGAAATGGATTATGACAATGATGAAAATGGGAATGTAAAAGATCTTTGGAACAGCGTAAACAAGCTTGGTTATTTTATTGGAAGTATCGAAATTACACATTTGTAAAAGCTCTCTTTTTTAAAAATTTACCTATTTTATTAATTTTGTTTGGATTAACAGATAAGACCAAACTCAATAACGTAATCTAGGATTAATCGAATCTTATCAGATCATATCTTCACAATTACTAAATCTAAAAATATCCAAACTAAATTTCTCATTTGTTTCGAATTCAGGAGAATCCATTATTTGTGTTTACCTTCATTATTCACTTTTCAGTCACGCCAAAATATAAAGTTTTTTAAATTATTCCTGGATAAGCTCTTGTAAATGTCTGACGACGAAGATCCATTTCTAGCTGATATAGAAGCATATGAAGAAGATCAACCTTACAATTATGAGCCTTATTCAGAAATAGACATTAAAAAAAGCCCTAACACGCCTGAAAACAAATTGAACCAAAATCAGCAAGACTCTGTACCCAAAAATCAAACATTAGTTATTGATCTAATGTCCAAGATGAGAAAGCCAGATAATCCACCTTCTGATTCTATCAATCAATCCTCAGAAATTGAATTGCCAATTTTTCCTGCGCTAGGTAATCAGAGCTCTATCTTGGCAGAAGAAGGCAAAGAAGCATCGAAAACTACTGCTCCAAGTAAATTGAAACAACTTTTTCCTATTCGATACTTTATCCTTAAAAATCTGAAGCACCAACATCATAAACTTTTCGAAGACTTTGGATATGGAATAACCGGAAAGCAAAATGAATATCCCCTGAAATCAGCATTTGAAGTATGTATTTTTTTTTCTTGAATTTTACCTGGGCAAATTCTAATTCCGTAATGGGACACTTCAGGTTATTGACCATAATTGTAAAGAGAAAGTGTAATTTTGATTCGGATGAGAATATATCTAATAATATCCTTCATTTCTTGATTTAAGAGCATAATATTGTGCTCTCATAGAAAAGCTTGAGAATTCAATGTATTCACTGTTAAAAAGAGATAACCCCAAAGAACCCAGTACATTATTCTCTCTACTGCCCATAAAATTAACCTGTTGAACCAAGCCGAAATACTAAATTACTCCGAATTTTGCTCTAGTTCTAACAAGGATATCGTGAACATTTCTTAAGAGAGTTAAAGTTAAATGAAGAGAGTTAGAAAATTGAGTTAGTCTGTGATATTTTGAGTATCCTGAGGCAAAGTAATTGCGTTATTCTTGCATTCAGAAATCTTTGTGGACATAAAAACTTTGGATATTAGTCCCTTCTGAGTAATTGAATATGCTCAAGAAGTTGTCCCATTAAGAAATAATTATGTTCTGGGTCTTAGGATAGACCGACCTTTTAGTAACTTATCGCCAAGTTACTAATTCTTATAGAACAGCGAAAATGTGTTTATCATTTTCAGCAACACTACTTGAAAAAATTCACAGGTAGTCTTAAATACTACATTAAATTAACTCTACCTTAGGTTATGCTAGGATGATAACAGCTCTTGCGGAAGACAATGAAGAGCTTGATAATGCATTGAAAGAATGCAGGATTTCAAAGGTTGAATTTAATAATAGCTACTCATTTAAAATAGAATGGATATCAAAGTAACTAATTTATATTTTTCTAAAATCCTAGAAATCATCTTGCATATGCCTGTGTGTCAGAGATCAAAAATAAATACAATGATAATAAAGTCATCAATCACAGCAGGGCTTTTCAGGTAAGATCACAATCCTAGGCTAATATTTCAAGGAAGTTGACAGTGACGCAGGAAAATTATTAATTGAGATGATCCAACACCCTCCCCAAGAAATACCAATGTCTTCGAAACAAAGTCAGCAATTCCCTAAAAAAGAAAATCGTAATAGAGTTATATAATTTTATAACAATAGTGTTTGGGACACAAAAGGCATATCACCCTTCGTTCCAAATAAATGCAACAGTTCATCAATTTGGTTATTTTCCGATGTATCAAATGCGACCTCAAATTTTTGATCAAGGTTACTCAAATAATATGTATCCTATTCACTCTGGATATTATGACGTGCCTTGTGATGCCAGGCTTATTTATGATCAAGAATACAAGAAAAATTGCAAGCTTGCTCGAGGGAGTTCCGAGATTTCGTCTTGCTCCAGGTCAAGCGAGTCAGAGATTGAAAGATCTCCAAAGAGATACTTTAAAAAGAGACAACCCAGATCTAGAAGCAGATCAAGATCAAAGAGTAGCAGAGAGAGCCGCAGTAAAAGAAGGAGGAATGATCGAAAAGAAGATAAACAAAAAAACAGGGGCTTCGATAAAATTGAAAGAAAGGATGATAACAGAGTAAATTGTTCCTGATAAATCTCATGCTTTAGGATAGCTCAAGTTCTCCTAGAAAAAACAATGGTTATCGTGAAAGGAGATACAAGTCTCACTCAAATGATAAGAAAAAAAGGAAAGAAGAAAAGGGGTTAGTGGGTTCAATAAAAGTATCAAATGGAAAGAAAAAAGAAGTTCCTCAAAATATTGAAATCATCGATCTTGAACCAGAAGACACTCTTGTTGAGAAATTTCAAAACTGCAGTTTCTTTTGTGAGGAAGATGAAATAGCTTTACCTAATTTTGAAGAAGCTGCTCGCCCAATTGGTGCAATTGAAGAAAATTACATGACAGAAATCTTAGAAAATAAAAGTGATGATGTAAATGAGATCACTAAAAACCAATACGATGCTATTAAGAAGGCTTATGAGGAAAAGGACTATAGGTCTAGATCTAAAAGCAATTCTAGATCATGGTCAAGTACCAAAGACAGAAAATATAGAGATCACAGAAGTGCAGATAAAAAGAGGAAAGATAATGCTAAAAGGAAGAAAAAAGGAAGCACTCTTATTATCACAAAAAGTAACAGTGAAGAAATTGTGATTTTTGGCAAGTCAACTTTTGAAAGGATAACACCTCTTCATATTGTGAAACCCAAAGCTAATCAAAGGGAGAGATCAAAGAAGAGGACAACTGATATTGCTCAAAAGGAGAAGTTGTCAAAATTAATCCAAGATAACTTAATATCTAATAGCAATGATGAGAAAATCGATCTCAGAACAGGGATCAAAGAATCCAACCAGACTCAAAATAAAGGTTCTATAACGTTGAGGATTCACAAAAAAGGAGATCGCCAGAAAAATAATAACGAATCAAATTAGAATGAGAAAATGAGGGATAATATTGCGAATTTATTAACTCATATACATAATTTAAGATGAAAATTAAGAGTATGAATAATAATATAAGGAGTAAAATACCAGAATAGTTGACTGTTGTAGAATTGTATTTATTCTGTCACGAACCTTTTTGTGTCAAAAATATTAAATATCTTTTTCCTTGACTTAATATTTCCTGTCAGTACTCTATCAAGAATATCAGCTGGCTGATTAATTGAGGACACTTTCTTAATTTCTGATTTTAAGAAGGACATTTTAGGAAGTTGTGACAATGTTTTGGATAAGACTTTTTGGCTATGCAAAGTTTTAGATTTATTTTCATTTGTGAAGGGAGTCATAGGTGCTTCATTCGGTTCTGTGTTCATAGTTGATTGTAGTGGGTATTTCGAGGACAGAGTACTTGTATGAGTAAGGCTTACTGAATTCTCTTTCAAGGCTAACTTGTCAAGTAGTGTATTTCTCTTAGGTGAAACCAGAAAAGAGGGAGTGGTTGTTTTGTTTCTTGGACTTGGAGTCGTGAAAAATCTTTCCCCAGATTTAGACGCTTCCGTAAATAATGTTTCTCCGAGCTGGTCATCTTTAGAAGCTGAAGTGTATTGAGGGATTTTTCTAATAGGTTACACACATAGAGAAATTACAATTTACATAGTATTCATTCTTCGGGTGATTATCTTAGGTTTGGAGTGGCTTGTCCAGGTTGGAGGATCATTCTTTAGTGCAAAAACTTTTTCAAGAGTTTTAGATTTTACCAATTTTCTTTCAGCTTTCATTGGATTGGTGGGGACATTTTTTGGATCCATTTTAGCCCAGGCTTCTTTTAGAGCTAACGTTTGGTTTCTTCTCTTTGCCAAAATTTCGGGCCTTAAATTTCTTCGTCCAACAAAATCATCAGTGGTCTTAATCCAGGATGTGATATGTCCCTCTTCACTTCTTTTGATATCTAATAGGCATTTCTCACAGACTAAGAGGGTTCTTGTCATAAAGCTGGGATCATTTTTAATTTGGAGATAGGTTTCTTCTTTAAGCTTTGGATGCATAAGTTTTATCAGAGGTGGGATGTGACTCGCCACTCTCTCATCTTGTATAAGATTCTTGTTTATATCATAGACAATATGATTATGGTCTTCCTTCTCTGCGGGTCTGTCTTTATCTGCATAGCGAATATGATTTTGCAATCTGTATTTGTTCTGTAAATGATCATATTCATAACCATGAATAATGGACTTATACTCGAGCTCAATGGTAGCCCCAGGTTCTGAATACATCAATTTTATTGAAAGAAGAATTACCTAGTAAAGCACCACAACTCACACATTCTATAACTTTATGCATATTTGTGGGCTTGCCTTTGATTATTGCAGTGTTGATAGTATCTGGAACGCCAATATTCCTTAGATAGTCTAACGGTGCGTAATTCAGTGGGAACTCCTGAGATCCATAAACAAATTTTCCAGCTATCTGAAGAATAAAAATTTCGAAAAAGAATATTACTTGTTTCTCGGTATCTTGCTCAAGCCTAAGTGAGCTACAAAATAGGAGCCATATTCTATTATCTGGATCAATTTTGAAGTTAAGTACACAACGAACGATGTTCAGTTTATTAAAAGTCACATTTTGAATGTGCTAAAGATGAATTTTTTGACCAAAATTATTTTACTTGGGAAACATTATAAGCTATTTTCTGAAGTTTATTAGGTATAAGGTATCCTCTCACAGGGCCTTCTTTTGCATGGAAGTTTTCAGCTTCAAAGGTAAAAGCTCGATCATACACATCATATTTTTGGTCGTTTAATTTTGTAAGAGATTCGACTTTTTCAAAGAAACAAAGGTTAGGTCCCCAGAAACATCTTATGATAACTAAACTTGAGACATGTTGATCTTATTTATACAATTATGATCTCCTTTGGGCTGGATGAATCTTTGGAGGATTCCGTTGTATAATTGATTCTTTTTATCAATGAATTCAACTACAAGTTCAAACAAATTAATAAGAAGAGTACTAAATTCTTTTTCATCAAAGTACTGGAAGACCGTTTTCATCTCCTTGTCCTTTTCTTCTTTGACATACTTCATAAAGTAAGCAACAATTCCACATTCAGGTTTCTTTTTAAGGAACGACTCTTTAATATGGGACATAGTAAGATGATTCTTATTCTTTTTACGGAGGGCGCCATTTTGCATAAAGTACCAGGCTATTGGTTGATCATATCTAATTACTACGGTATCTGGCACGTAAATTGAAGGAACTACGAGATTATTTATTATGATGGAGTCAATATTACTTGTGCCAAAAATAGGATCCTTTGTCCATAATAGATGAAAGAAGTTTTCGATGATTCCGTCACCTTCGATTGCAAAATTATCTTTGATCGTTGTGCGATTATGCTTTTTCATTTTTATTGATTGTTTTATTTAATAAACACACCCAACGTAGAGATTGTGCAATTAAGAATAACTCAAGAAACTTATCTATAAGATTCATCGTATAACGGGCCAATTGACGACTAGAGAATATTTTGCAATTATTTTGTTTTAAATCAAGAAATACAGAAATATACCATCTTTGCCACTGAGACAACTTTCATAGGTATATTTCACACCTTTTGGCTCTAGCAGCCCTTAGAATAGAGCATATGATTCTTAAAGAAAATCTAAAAATAATACAATCCTTTTAGTAAACAAATTCAATTAAATTTATTGAGACCAAAAAACAAACAATTCCTTTGACGTTTTGACTAGGTCTCTGATATTCACTAAGACAAATTCCAAACTAGAATCATTTTAAAGAACCCAGTGCCTAATAACTGAAGGTAGAAGGAAAATACGCCTGCCTTCAGTACAGCCAACATCTACTTCATATCTCCAATTGAAATTCATTATCACGGAATTTTTTGACCCTATTTTGAATATGGCTATTTCTAAAGGTTACTTACCTCAAATGTGTCTTTTTCAAACAAAACAATACTTGTTCATTGAAATAATAATTGATTAGTGAAATAAGTAGGCTACCATTCACTATTTTCTGAAAACTATTTGCTAGAATATGTTAGTTTTTAATCTAAAGTTGATACAGGTGGCTACCGACCTAATTCTATTCTTATTTTCTACACAGAACCTCATAATTCATTAGAGGGAGATTCAAGAAATTTCTAGATTCAATTATTTCAATCTGTTTCTTTTCTGTTTATCGTATAGCAGTTATCTTTCGCTGTTTCTATGATAAATATCTTATAGAATAGTATCTTGATTTAACTTCAGGGTGCAAAAGGATTACCAGAGTAGTGTATAGCCTTCATAGAAATTTCTATGAATCAAAATTTCAGAATTGAATTTACAAAAGATTCTGATAAAAATTAAGGGATAGAAAGTTCTAGATATGCAAAGATCCTATAAATAATAGGACATTTTAATTGGAATCAATTTAATTCCCAAATCTTTCAATAACACCTTCGATACACAACCCTTTGCTATGAGTGCTGATACATACACATTCAGTGCTGATATTCAACAGTTGATGGGTCTTATCATCAACACCTTCTACACCAACAAAGAAATCTTCCTTAGAGAGCTCATCTCCAATGCTTCTGATGCTTTGGACAAAATCAGATACAAGTCCATCACCGGACACCCTGTTGATCATGAGCCCAACTTCAGAATCAGAATCATTCCTGACAAGACCAACAATACCCTTACCATCTGGGATACTGGTATTGGTATGACTAAGCAAGAACTTATCAACAATCTCGGTACCATTGCCAAGTCTGGTACCAAGGCTTTCATGGAAGCCCTTCAATCTGGAGCTGATATCTCTATGATTGGACAGTTCGGTGTCGGTTTCTACTCAGCCTTCTTGGTTGCTGACAAGGTTGTTGTCATCTCCAAGTCTGATGATGACCCAGTTCAACACAGATGGGAATCTACCGCTGGTGGTACTTTCACTGTTGTTGATGATTCTTCCAACCCTGACCAACTTGCCAGAGGTAGCAAGATCATTCTTCACTTGAAGAGCGACAACCTTGAATTCCTTGAGGAAAGAAAGATCAAGGACATCATCAAGAAGCACTCCGAATTCATTGGCTTCCCTATTGAATTACAAGTTGAAAAGACCAATGAAAAGGAAGTCTCTGATGATGAAGAAGAGCCTGAGAAGAAGGATATGGACATTGAAAAGAAGGATGAAGTCGATATTAAGGAAGAAAAGGAAGAAAAGAAGGAAAAGAAGAAGAAGAAGAAGGTCAAGGAAGTCACCACCGAATTCGAACAAATCAACAAGAATAAGCCTATTTGGATGAGAAAGCCTGAAACTGTCACTAAGGAAGAATATGCTAGCTTCTATAAATCCTTGACCAATGATTGGGAAGATCACCTTGCTGTCAAGCACTTCTCTGTTGAAGGTCAACTTGAATTCAAGTCGATCTTGTTCGTTCCCAGAAGAGCTCCATTTGACTTGTTTGAATCCAAGAGAAAGAAGAACAACATCAAGCTTTATGTCAGAAGAGTCTTCATTATGGATGACTGTGAGGAACTTATCCCTGAATATTTGGGATTCATTAAGGGTGTCGTCGACTCTGAAGATTTGCCCTTGAACATTTCAAGAGAATTCTTGCAACAAAACAAGATCCTCAAGGTTATTAAGAAGAACATTGTCAAGAAGTGCCTTGAACTCTTCGGAGAAATCGCTGAAAACGCTGAAGACTACAAGAAGTTCTATGAACAATTCTCCAAGAATATCAAGCTTGGTATCCATGAAGACCATGCTAACAGAGAAAAGCTTGCTGAATTCCTTAGATTCTACACTTCTAAGTCTGGTGATGAGATGATCTCCCTTAAGGACTACATTGGTAGAATGAAGGAGAATCAAAAGGACATCTACTTCATCACTGGTGAATCAAAGCAAGCTGTTGCCAACTCACCTTTCATTGAGACCTTGAAGAAGAAGGGATATGAAGTCATTTTCATGGTTGACCCTATTGATGAATACGTCGTCCAACAATTGAAGGAATTCCAAGGCAAGAAGCTCAAGAACTGCACCAAGGAAGGACTTGACCTTGAAAACGATGAAGAAGAAAAGAAGAAATTGGAAGAACAAAAGGCTGCTTTCGAAGGACTTTGCAAGCTCATCAAGGAAATCCTCGGTGACAAGGTTGAAAAGGTCGTTGTCGGAAGCAGAATCTCTGAATCTCCTTGTGTCTTGGTCACTGGTGAATATGGCTGGTCTGCTAATATGGAAAGAATTATGAAGGCTCAAGCCCTTAGAGATGCTACTATGTCTACTTATATGGTTTCTAAGAAGACCATGGAAGTCAATCCTAACCACTCTATTATGATTGAATTGAAGAAGAGAGCTGATAAGGACAAGAGTGATAAGACCGTCAAGGATTTGATCTGGTTGTTGTTCGAAACTGCCCTCTTGACTTCTGGATTCTCACTTGAAGAACCTAGCTTATTCGCTGGAAGAATTCACAGAATGATTAAATTAGGTCTTTCAATTGAAGATGATAAGATTGATGAAGAATTGCCTCCTCTCGTCCAGGAAAGCAATGAAAATGCTCAACCATCCAAGATGGAAGAAGTTGATTAAGTAGGGTGTTATTGTTTGTAATTTGAATACACATTATTTATACAAAAAATCTTGTAGCTAGTAAGTGAAATTGGTTTACTTAATTCAAAAAAAAAAAATTCTTTCAATTAGGTAGAAAATTTTAGAGACTGTTTTGATCATTAATTTGCCTTTGGTGCAAATTCCAGATCTTTGATATGACACATCACATAAAACGTAGGAGAACGCAAATAAAAAGTATTGTTACAAATTATTAGATGATTTATTTGTATAATTTAAAGAGATTCTTAGCATAGATAGGATAAATAGCAGCAATCTCGTTGTCACTCTTTCTTTCTTCAACGAGGACAACAGGATGTCTTTCCAAAAATCTCTGTACAATGCTCATATCAGTGTCAGGTTGAACCTAAAACATTAGAGTTAGTTATTCAATATATTTACCACAGCGATTTGTCTGATAACAGCTCTCTTTATGCTATCAGTGGGCTTAAGTCCCTTTTGTTCGACAGCATTCAAGAACTTTCCTTCATAGAGGACTCCTCTAATGACTCCACCTTCAACGATAGGAATAACATCATTTCCTTCAGCGAAAATTTCGAAGGCTTGTTCAACAGTCAAGTCAAATCCATATGACTTGATAGCCTTCATGTTCAAATCAGTGGGCTTCTTTCCATAGACCTTAGAATTCTTGTTCAAATAGAGCTCTTGGGAAAGGAATCCATGATCAATCATCCAATCATCGTCCATATGCTTAGTTAGATAATTTCTGACAGAGTCAGGAAGGATAACAACAATTCTGTGTCTTTCGTCAAGCTTGTTTTCAATAGCATACTTGATAGCAGCATAGACGGCAGATCCAGAAGATCCTCCGACAAGAAGACCTTCTTCCTTGACAAGTCTTCTGGCCATTTCGAAACTATCCTTGTCGCTAACTTGGATCCAGGTGTCAGCGAGCTTTCTGACACAGGTATTGGGGACAAATGGCTTACCGATACCTTCAACATGATATGGGCCGGGCTTTAAGTTATCAGGATCAGCAAGAATTGAGCCTTCAGGATCAACTCCTACGGTCTTGACTTCTGGAATGTGTTTCTTAAGCTTAGAAGAAACACCAGTCAAAGTACCACCGGTACCAGCTCCAATAACAACAACATCGAGCTTTCCATCAGTTTGGTCGATTATTTCTTGTCCCAAAGTGTCATAGTGAGCAAGAGGATTATTGACATTGCTGTATTGGTTAAGGAAAATGGAGTTGGGGGTTTCCTCGTTCATTCTTCTAGCAGTACCAACATAAGATTCTGGTGAGTCCCACTTGGCATCAGACAAGCATCTAATGACGTCAGCACCCAAGGCCTTCATGATCAAAACTTTTTCCATTGACATTCTTTCAGGAATGGTGGCAATCATCTTGTAACCCTTAACGGCAGCAGCGAGAGCAACACCGATACCAGCATTTCCTGAAGTATTCTCAATAATTGTATAGCCAGGCTTAATTTTACCAAGTCTCTCAGCCTCTTCAACCATTCTGAGTCCCATTCTGTCTTTAACAGAACCTCCGACGTTAAGGTATTCACACTTACCAAGGATCTCGCATTTCAATCCAAAGGATTGTGGAATCTTGTTCAATCTGACCATAGGAGTATTGCCAATAGCTTCTAAGACATTATCGTACACTTTCTTAACAGGGAATCCAGGTTTGTGATGAATCTCAACATCAGGCTTAGGAGTGTTGAGCCAAATGCATTCTTCTTTTGTGTTATCCATTGTGAATCTCTGAAATATTTTTTATTTATTTGTCAAATATAGTTGAATCCGAGTTATCTAAATATAGTGAATTTGATTAAATTTGAGCCAAAGATCACAAACTGGCACCTGCAATAAATTATATTTGCATAGGATCGTGACTAAATAACATTTATTGCTGAATTAACACTTAATTATCCATTCAAAATACTTCATCTGAGGCCCAGTTCATCTAGATAAAGTACCAAGCTCGCAAAGAATGTTGACTTCTTTCGAAAATTCAATCTATTCGTTTTGGATATTTAGAAGTTTATCTAACAATAGAATCTTCCAAATTCGTTTCAATTGAAGCGAGCACCACAAGCACCCAGAATTTGATTCGAATCTAAAAAGTAAGGTAGCAGAATAATTTTTTAAATGTATATTTGATGAATGTCGAAACTTCTCATCGTTCCATGGCAAGCGAAGAAGAGCATAATTTGTGTTGAAAGTGAAAGTTGCCCGGTCTAAACTAAACTTTCTCGAAAATTGGCCATAATCTTCGCTTTTCAAATTGAGATTAAAATTTTCCACAAGATAATAGTTGAAAAGTCTCAAAGCCCAGCTTAGCTATTATAGTGTATTTTAATCAACAATTTTCCTTGGTCAAGGGCCAACTTGCAAGCGTAATACTCTTAATAAGTTCCCTTTAGAGTAGTGAGAATTTATTGTCTGATCTTTCAATAGGGATTATGACCCAAATATAACTACATATACTGAAAGATCATGCTGAATCATCATGAGACATGTCAACGACCTGAGTCATATGGCTTAAAGCTTTACTTCTATTAAACTCCTATCCACTCATGGAAAAATAGAAAAAATTGAATTAGGCTCTTATAGTTACTTCAAAAGCACACCAAATGCTCAACAGAGGTCCAATATCAGCTTGAAAAAACAACATCATGCTTAAATCTGAACTAAATCGTCTAACAAGGTTTATTTGCAGCGCTATTACTCTTTATTCAGGTCTTGAGAAAGGAAGAAGTAGGTTGAGAGAAAAATTTCAAGAGATATGACTTAAAGGCATGAGAAAGAGTAGAAATATGGATAAATTTAGTGGAGTCTAAGCCTCTAAAGGGTCGCTGGGGAATAAACCTATTTACCTTATATCAAATCTAAGGTTAATCAATACGTCATCTGCTAATAAAATTTATTGGAAAAGGGTCATTCGTTTAGTATTTGTGTTTCAGTTTTCAATACTCATAATACTTTGATATGAAGACACTCACATATGCCTTTGGAACATTAAAATTATGTATTTTAAGTATATTCCATCAAATAGTTTACTACTATAGATTTACCCTTTTAATCCCAGACAGCAACTTTTCTAGCAAACATATTGCAGTGTTCATCGCGAACAGAGGCAACTTCTTTGAAAGGGAGTTGGTTGCACTTAATGACGCCCAACTAGAACATTATTTCACAAATATTGAATTTACTTTTTCATCTCTGTAAGGTAAGGCATTATCGTATTGAATGACTCCCTTAATGCATCCTCTGATTTTCTCATCATAAGCTGTAGATGGTCTGGCAGAGGTGAATTGGCTTTGATTACCATCATAACTAGTGTATAGATTGATATTTTGATCTCTGAAACTAATTTATGAGACCATCATATGATATATTTATTACACTCTGCCCTTAGGAGAGGTTCCTCTATCAGCACTAAGCAAATATTTCTTATCATTGAACATTTTAGTTTCTTCAGAAATTTGTTGATCCTTCGAAATTACATGGATAAGAGAGCTAAATTACAGTTATTCTAGGTTTAGGAGCATAACAGCTTTTTGGGTCTCCTTCAGTGATAGGATTGCTGTAAGCTTGATATCTCACAACAGGCTTTAATTGTCTTCTAATTTCCTCATTAGAGTTCCTTGTAGGAGAAGTGAAGATTGTCCTAAGGAAATGAGTTGATTGAGTCAAATATAAACCTGATTCCTTGTGGCTTGTCCTTATTTTGAAGATTCAAGAAGTCTCTGTTGCATTCTCCTCTCTTTTTTCCTGTGAAGAGAGGCTAAACAACTAAGAATAGTACAAAATGATTATACTTGGTCTCCTTCAGTGAGGTAAGCAACTCTGTCACTAGCAGGAAGTCTCTTGACGTGGGGCTTGAATTGCTAGAAATGATTTTTTTGATATGTAGAGAATTTACAACGGTTTCTTCGTTGTTGTTTTGGAGGATGGGATCTCTTTTGGGAGATCTGAGTCTGTTAGGAGATTGGCTTGCTAATCTTTTTTCAACTTGATTTTCATGATAAACCGCATAATCTTAGGTTAATAAATGAAGAATCCAATCGTACTGACAGACTTCAAAGTGTATGTGCTGCGAGAAGAGAATTGAGTTCTATTACTCTTAGTGAGGACTCGTATTTTATTTACCCCATGGAATTAAAGTGACCATGATGAATCTTTTTTGAGGTACTAGACACAGTTTTGGAAGGGCTGAAAATTCCTTTGTAAAGATGTGGGGACAGCTTCTTCTTGAGGGCAGAAGGGGGGATCATTTTAACGTGTTCGTTTTCTGTTCTGCTGGTTTCGCTCATAGAAATAGATAAGACTTGATTAAATTTATTAAAATAAAATGAAACAAAAGAGACATGAAAAAGGTTTAAATGGACAGTTGTATTAATATAATCCAGAGAAGCCCTCCGGGTTCTTAGCTAACTCTGCCTGCTTACGCTCAAATTCCTCCTTCAAGAAGTTTATTCTCTGCTTTATCAATTTCTCCCTTTTCTCACTCATAAATTCAGCCCTCTGATATCTTAGATCTTTCTAGTATTATTATTTTTCTTTTCAAAATTTTTACCGATAGCTTTTCTAACAATTCCTGAAATCCTTCTCCTTCCAAAGGACTGTCCTTGTTCAGGAGAGGGGTTTCCTGTAAGAATCTTTCAAATCCAGTATATGCTTCATCTTTGACTTTTTCGATAAAGTCCTCATAAATTCTTTTCACATCTTTATCCGTCAAAATGAGGAATCTAAGACAGTAAATCAACATCCTACTGATGCAACCTTTTGTCAGAGCCTAGGATTTTTACAGCCTGCTCAAAAGTTGTTGAGGGATCAAACTCGTCTCTCTTTTCTTGTAATAAGTTTCTGAAATTAGTTATAGCATCCTACAACCTCAGAGAAAGTAGATAAGCATGTACCCTTTGCTTATCCTTAATAAAGTTTTCGAAGAGGTCTCTTCTGTCATCAGAGTCAAGTTCTTCAGATTTGTATCGATGATCATCTGAGATAAGTTTCTTGGCATCATGATAGTCTATATCGTATGTTTTGATTCTCTCAGCCAGAAGGACTTTGAAATTCTCAATAGCCTCCATTCTTTTCATTTTCTTTAGTCTCTTTTCAGGGTCGTCTTTCTCAGAAAAATGTGGTCTTTTGGATTCCTCTCTTTCTCTAGATTTGCTTCTTCTCCTTGAAAATGTGAGAATGTGGTAGTTGAGCTAGTACTTTCCTTTTCTCCTTTCAACTAGATATTCTTCTAGAGTTTTTTCAAAGAGTCTCTCTCTTTCACTGGAAGATTCAATAAGCTCATATCTTTCATCATTTTTTAGCTTCTTCTTGAAATGCTTCCATTTTAAATCCGGATCAACGTGCTTTTCTCTATCTAGATACTCTTTTATCATCTCTGTAAACTTGAACTTGGCTTTGGCTTTCTCTACAGAAGTAAGTACTCAAATCTCAATTGTAGAAAATTTGTTCTATTTGCTAAGAAATTTAGTTACCATCAATTAGTTTCTTCTGAACTACTTCAAGTTTCGCATTGAAGTATTTTTCTACATCAAAGGCTGTTAAGGCCTCAACTAGTCTTTTGTCATTGGCAAAGTGTTTTTTGAACTCGACGTATGTAGGCTTTTTCCTAAAGCCGTCAGCCTTTTCATATTCATTTAGGAGTTCTTTAATGAATTCTTGCAAAACCTTAGCAGGTTAAGATTTTCAAATGACATAATTACACTTTCTTTCTTTCTTGTTTGTTCTTGTGGAATTCTACAGTGAATTCTTTGAGAAATTCATCAAATAACTCTTTCCTTAATTTTATGGGAACAGCTTTCTTTCTAAAATTTCAAATTCGTGATAACTATACCCTTGAAACGATCATCATTTATTATCTTAGGTAAAAATTTTTCGTAGTCAGAAAAAGGCATTATTCCCTTCTCTCTTAACATTTCCTACAAGATGTCAAAGTGAGCAATCACGTCTACTTTAAATTTTGCAACGATCTCACCATTTTGTGAGATGAACTGATTGAGGTCCATTTTTCTAATTTTATTTCCTTTGTGTGACGATTCGAAATCCTGTCAAAACAATTCAACCTTCTAATTCCTCTAAGTTGGCCAAACTGCCTCGTAGAGCTACCAGAACATGCCTAGTGTTCAACCACATCAGCTACGACAAGAACTTATAGAATACTGTTTTCTCGTTATCTAGTATAGTTATAAGGTCTGGACATACAAAAAGTAGGAATTAAGAATGCCAAGGACTCGATGAAGAAAAACTTAGGAACAAATTGTCCTAATCCGAATATGAATGCGAGACCAAAATGGCCGCCAGAAATTCTTTAAAAGGTACAATTAAATTTGATTGAATTGGCATTCTGAAGTTTCCATCGGTCAGTGCATATGTGCAAACACAGATGTTTTCTAAGAGTAAAACACGAAACCCTGGCTTCTTGGAATAGATCTGAGGACGAAATACAACCTTGGACAAGTACCTGCCAAGAAGAAGGGATTCTCAGATGGGTTTGTTAAAAAACAAAAGGGACTATAGAAGGTTCTCTGAGTTAATTTTTAATTTCCTAAATAGACGAATTCACAATCAAGTTAACCCAATGATCAAATTAATTATTATGAGATTTAATTGGCCCATAAAATATTTCAAAATTCTGACTCTTCGACTATAAAAGCATCAAAACTTTGATTTAGACAAAATATTTATTTTTTTATTTTGACTCAAATTCAATGCGCTTCCAATACGTCGCCTCAGGAAACTCTAACACTGACTTTGTCAAGCCCGAATTTCAGAAGAAAGATTCCTTTCACTACCTTCTAGAAGATATTCATCAAGCTAAGCAAGGCCACCACGACCCAAAGAGAGTGGAAAATCTTTCTAGCCCTAGTATCTCAAGTGAAAGCACTCAGTGCGATGATTTACATGATTTGGAAGAGATGAATATTCCAAAGTCAAAGCATCGATTGAATGTCGAGAGAAGACACAAAAACTTTCAAATCAAGAAAAAAACAGAGGTAATTGTTGTATTATTAGCTTTTAATTTTCGCTAGTTATGCAAAACCCATATTTTGGGTCTCCTCTGTCCTTATGGTGCTAAGTGCTCATTTGCCCATGGCGCTCATGAACTCAAACCCAAGCTTATAGTCCCTGCTAACTTTAAAACTGTTAAATGCAAACAATTCTTTGATGATAATGTATGTAATTATGGCCCTAGATGCCAATTTCTTCACAAGACAGATGAAGATCATCATGTTAATCCTCTCTCAGCCTCTTACAAGACTATTTTCGATGGACTCCTTTTCTCTTTCCAAAAAGAAGAATCTACAAACGGCATTAAGGGTATGGCTGACTTTTTAAATAAGACTGCCAATCCTGAATGCTATGGACGTAGAAAATTGACTATTTTTGCTAGTTTCAGAGAGCAATGCTAGGAGTGCTGAGAGATAATCAATATTTTGATTATGGGTTCTTTGGTTTAATTAAATTACAACTATTAGATGTGAAAACTTAGGAGTATGATACTAATATTTTATCGTATAAATTATTCAGTAAATGGTTATTATTTATATCACAATGGTGAGAAAATCAAAAACAAAAAAGTCCCTTCTCTAACTCATATTTATCTCTGTTGTAGCTATGCAAATTTAATTGTGTTTCTGGAGTATATTACCTGCTTTTTCAACTCATGTATCTTCTTCGAATACTCCTGGGTAGTCTTATTCAAGTGTTCCTGTAACTGCTTCAGTTGTTCTTCAGCCATAGTGGCCCTTAATAATAAATATCTTTTATTTTCTAACTAACCTAACAATGAGTTCTGACCTTTCTTTCTCAAGTTGCTTCATATTTTTCTCATAGAATAGGACCTATACAATGTTATTTACTGGCCACTAACTAATACCTTTTGCTTTAAACCCAACGCATCTCCAGAAATAGGAGCGACAGAGTCATTTGCCTCATATTCTTTCAGCTAATTAAAATTAGGAGATATTTTCAGGTAAATTACTGCTCTGGCTAATTTCTCATTCTCTTTCTGTAGAAGATATATGTCCCATTTTTTATTATCTTTTAACTAATCTGTAAATAAATGATTATACTACTTACCAAGTTAATTAACCTCCTATTTTCCTCCTGAAGGTCATTTCTTTCTTTTCTTAATTGTTCAATGTCTCCACCTCTACTTTGCATCCTTGAATTGCCTGCCTGCTGTGTCTTCAGCCTGCTAATTTCTGTATATATCTTAGCATTGAAGTCTTTTTCATCTCCTGATTTCAATCTCATAAGATCCTCTGTTGCGGCCAACTGATTTTGCGCCATCTTAAGATCTTCCTCTAATCTTCTATTGCGAGCTCTAAGTCTCTCAAGTTCTTCTTCTTGGGCTCCCTTTAGACCACCTCCATAGTCATCATCAATCTTAACTGGTGGAGGCCTATTCAAAATTTCAGGCAGAGGAACTCCAACAGGTGCCCAGTCCTCTGCCAGATGCTTCAAGCTTCTTGCATATGACTTCAAAGCTAAATTATTAGAGATGTTAATTGACGTAGTTACCTCTCAATTCCATCTTGAGTTGTTTTATCTGATGCTTGGCACTGTCAAGCTGTTCTCTCATTTCAATTTCTTTTTCAGTATAGGTTCTGATCAGCTCTTCTCTTGCATTGAGATCGTATCCTATTCTTCCACCAGCTAAAATTTATTTACAAATTTAGCAAAATTTACTATTTCCCTTAGATTGATCACTCATAAATTGAAGCAATTTCTGTCTGTAAACTGATCTCATCTCATCAATTTGTATCAGCATCTTATTATTCTCATTGCTTAGCTCCTCATTACTTCTTTGTAATTCCTTTATCCTATCCTCCAATTCTCCAATTTGTCTAGCTTGGAGCTTATTCTTATGTGTCAACTCAATCTTTTCGCTTTCCCAGAGCATCTTATCCTCCTTGGTTCTTCTGGCTTGGCTCTCAATCTCTGACTTGATTCTTTCTTTTTCACTGAAGGTATCCTTAGACATTTCCATAAATCCTCTTTCAACTTCCAATTTTCTTGTATCTAACTCCAGTCTATGCTTCTCAGCGAGCACATCATATTTAACAAGTTCAGTCTTTAATCTTTCAATTTCAGCTTTAGCTTCGATCAAGGCTTGAGCCTTCTCATTATTCTCTCTTTCAAGCTTACTCAATCTATTCAAATATCTCTCGTTTTCTTCTCCACCAAGGTTAGCTCTTTTGAAGGTGTCATTGAGCTCTGCCTGAAGGGCCTTATTTTCGTTATTCAAATTGATAATTTCCAAGCTCATGTTTTCATTCTTCAATTTTTCATTTTCATAGTCGTGTCTTATGTTTATGAAATTCTTCTTTAAAGCCACAAATTCTATTTCTAAATCTCGTTTTTCATCAGAAAGTTCCTTGATTCTATCTTGCAGTTCTCGGATGACTTTCATAGCTTGTTCCTCTTTCATACTAGCTCCAATGAGATCATTTTCAGCATTAAGGAGTCTATTGTTCGCATCATATTTTTCATTCTGTAATACTTCAAGAAGTCTGGTATTTTCAATTTGAAGTTCTACAAGGGCTTTTGAAATTTCCAGTTTTTCCTCTTCACATTGAATAAGCTCATTTTGCAAATCAGCCTTGCTTTTGACAAGCTGATTATATTTTTCTCGCAGCTCTGACAATTTGGCTGCTAATTTCTGCTTTTCATCTATCATTTTTAGTTTATCCATGTTATCATCAATTAATCTTTTCTCGAGTTCCGCCATCTTGAGATAGTGTTCACCACCTCCTTCACCTCCAGCAGCTCTAGATCCCAAGAGCTGAATAATCTCAGATCTGTATTTCTTTAACAGACCGATGATTTTACCATCAGTAACAACAGGGAAGTTGATTATTCTCTTTGCATATTTCATGTAGTTCAGAGTGTTGGCAGTTTTCTTTATGTCTCCATATGCAATATTGAATATACCAATTGTTAAACTATTTCCTCCCAGGACATCACGGCACAGCTGTGTCAGGATAGACCCTTCATAATATACAAATTCACCCTTACTCATAGACAGATCCTTAATCAAATTTCCAAAGCAGATCATACTCTTATTCATAGTGCTTCCTTCTCTTATACGTAAGGCTTCTGGATCTTCAAGCAAAACTTCAGCTCCTGGAAGATCGATAAATGTTGCTCTTGAAACCAAGAACAAAGATTCCTTGGAATCTTGTAATTCAGTATTCTGAAGCAATTCAATAGTGAACATACTAGTGGCCTTATCACTTAATTTACCAAATTCATTAGCCCCTGTGACTCTGTTCTTTTGCCCTCTTACGAGGTGTTCATTCAATTCGGCAGCATTGCTGACAGTAAGCCATTTTGCTCCTTGAACAACTGGGCCTTCCCATTCATTATTTACAACATATAACTCTTCTCTAGTTGTGGAAAGTAGGTCTTTTATCTCTTCATCAACGATTTCGATATATCTTATTCTCACAACGTATGAAAAGTTACTGATTTGGTTTTGGGCGTTATTAGTATGGTATTTCTTATTCTCCATAGAGTTAAATAGGGCATCAGCAAACATTAGGATGACTCCTGGCTCTTTCTTATTTCCTTCGATGGTCTGGGTCTTGCCAGCACCTGAAGCACCGAATCCAAAGACCGAAACTGAAAATCCTTGAGTGAAAGCAAATAAGTATTGACTCAGGGATCTATCATATAACTGCTGAATAGGTGTCTCAGGCATGTAGACTTCCTCGCATTCGAACTCTTCAACCACTATTCGTTTAAAACAAGATGAAAGATATTTTACATCTATTATTAGCATCAACCAGGGATATATTCTGGTTAAGGACTTTGATGTCTTCTTTACGATTGGAGGGGTCAGGTCTGATTCTAGTGATACACCTGACTGGCTCTCCTGATACTAGTTTGCTCAAATTGCTTTTGTACGACATTATTGAAATAAATTAGGAAAGTTTTAAAAATCAGAGATTTATTCTAATATTGCATAATTTGGAAATGACCTGATTTTTTTTTATTTATTTATAGAAAGTCGAGAAATTTGAATGAGATCATATAAGATTTCAATAGGCTTTATGCTTAGTAACAGAAAGCTGAAATTAATAATGTGTGCTTAGAATATAAATTAAGTTGTGTTTATTGTAATCATATGAAACTATGTATAAACTGAACTAATTCTATAGAGAAATATACATAGAATTAATTCTCATCCTTATTGACCTTCTCGTATGAAGATTTGGCTTTGTCATAGAAATAGATTTGTCCGATAACCCAGAAATCAATCAACAATTGAGCAGTACCACAGAGGACAAATTGAAGAGGTTGATTCTTGTATATGAAATAACCAGTCTTTGTGGAATCACCAAAAACCCATGTTCCAACAAGACCGAGACTAGAAGTTATTCAAATCTACTCAAATTTTACTTTAATCCCTTTGTGCTTTTGTTCTTAATGTTTGAGATGACTTGAGGAATAGCCAAGCAAGCCTATAAATAAGCCAAAATGATCAGTTGTTACCTCAATGATGACTGAAGCATATCCAATAAGCTCGACATATAATTCATTTCCAATGAACATATATGTAGTGACTGACAAGACTCCCCAGAAGATCAAGACAAATTGAACTACCGCTTAGCAAAACTCAAGCAATTTTTACCATAAGATTCGAAATTATGCCATCTCCAGAAGTTTGCCATGAAAGGTTCTCCTAAGCTGATGATTAATTACCTCAAAAGGTACTCTCTTTTCCATAAGGATAATGGTTCTTGTTTCTGATTGTGATGCAGACATTAAGGAGCATAAACTAAGCTATTAATATGACTCTTTCTTATTGGAACCTGGGCAATAATCATGAAAATGGCTTGTAACAATAAGACAGTCTCAAATCTCTTTCCGAACCTGTCAACTTTAGAAGATATCTTCGAATAGTTTACCAGAAAAAGACTCTCAGCATACTTGCAAAGATCAAAATAGCACATACATCAATACTGAAAGCTCCAAGTGACCCAGCCCTTTTGATTTCACGATATTGTAGAACATAACCCAAAGTGGGACCAACAACCATGACTAGAATAACTTAAGATATCAGAGGCATAACAATACAGCAGCCTAAAGCAAAATCAGCAATTGTTTGAATAACCTCCATTTCTTTGAATATATGATATGTGTTTTATTAAATTTATTTCGAATTGGGTTTTTTCAAGTATTTAAAATCTTGGCTCTCCATTAATTTTGTTGATTAGCGCATGAGAACTCAGTGGCAAGAGGATATGAATCTGCATTTTTTTAATGTCGGACTGCAATATTTTAAAGAAGATATATACTTCTCTCTGTTTCAGGCATGAAAGATTTTGCATCTTGGTTAAAGGCCAGAGTAAATGTGATTATTATGGCTAAATCACTCTATGAGAAGAAAACTGGTGTTAATAATGTGGTTTCAGAGAAGTAAGATGTGTTAATAAAAAATTTATTTGATAGTTATGCAAAAAAATGCTCTAGATACAAAAGTCGTCTCAAAAGCCTGGGGAGAGCTATTAGATAACATAAAACAAAACAAATTGACAAGAGAATATATTGAGAAGAAGACTCTCACAGATTTCAGCACTCTAAAGTTTGAACATTTTTATGATTATCTTGGAAGAAATTTATTTCAATATGCCATCATCTATAAAAACAAAGTTCTTGTTGACTTTATGGTGGACAAGATCGACTATCTTAGGATTGAAAAAAAGCCCCAGAAAAAATTCCTAAAGAGCATAATGACAGAAATTAGATATTTATGTAGCAACATTGACAAAAATATTGAGTTTCTTTCTTACTTTTTTCACATAACAGCGCAGAAAATTGATTCTGAATCCCAAGATCGCCTTCATTTCAAAGGATTTCTTGAGGGTATTCTTTGTAATAATAATATTTAATCGATTAGACTCTCTTTATGAGGGAGAATTGATAAGACTATTCAAGGGTAATTATTTGAAGCAATCACTGAATAATTAGCGCTGCCCAAGAATAAATCGAAAAGTCTTAGGCTCATGCAATTAGTGATGAATTTATTATTAGAGTCCTCCATTTTAAACTTGCAAAGTCCTAGCTTCTTGGAGATCCAAGTAATTGCCAACAAGATTTGAAGTGATATTTTAGGAATATTATGAAAAACAGGTCAAAGATTTTTCCTGGGAAAGATTTAGCTTACCTAATCTGATGAAAAATCCCAATTTCAAGCTCGAACATTTTGAATATGAGTATTTTCATGACTTTACGAGACAGAAGGCCTATCTCGAGCTCAAGAGTCTAGATATTATTACCAACCCAGATATCTTTTTTCAGCGAAATTGTGCTGGAGAAAGTTTGTTTTCTCTATTCTTCAAAGAGGCTCCAGCCAAAGCCTTGACCTTTTTCCTCCCTCAAATAATAGAAACATTGTCTATGAGCCCCACAAATGTGAACCAGGTCAATAATAGAGGCCAGACCTTTCTTCATTTGTTATTCGAGAATAAACACATAACCCTTAGCGAGAAATATATCATACTGATTCAGCTCAAAAAACAAGTTGATATAAGTTCATGTCTCAAGATTGCAGATTTTAATAATATGATCCCTCTTGTTGCATTTATTGAGACTCAAGCTAAAATCTTGCAGCTTGTGTTGAAAGAGCATCTTGATTTTATATCGCTTCTTATCCCGAATATCGATAAAGACACTCTTAGTCAAGGATATCATGAAGACGATGTAAATTTTTGGGCTCTATATGGATACTCCTTCATAGAAGAAAGAAAAGTACCAAATGACTTTCTCGAATTCCTAAGGAACAAGTTTATCTACAATGACCAGATTATTAAGGTATGCCTGCATTTCAAATTGGAAAAGCTACTTGTTTATCTATTGAAAGTGATGCCTCATCTCAACATGAATACATTTTACTCTGAACATCCCAGAATCAGAAAACATATGCTTGCCTTCATGCTAGAAAAAGATTGCTCCTGGATAGTTGATGTCTTCTTTGAAAGATACTCAACAGACTTGGTCCGTCCTCTGAATTCTAATCCCAAAATCATAGAAAAGGTGGTACCTCAAGATTCAATGATAAGAACATTCTGGGAAAAATTTTCGCAATATCCAAATATAACAGTTTTGGCTGACATTCTAATAGAACACAAAGGTCTTAATAATTCAATTACCAGCAAGCTGTTCTCTCAATTAAAGACTAGCTTGTCTTCTCTAACCAACGAGGAGAGAAATTTAGCATTAATGGGATGCTCCTACAACAAGAATATCAAAACTTCTTATAATAATCCTCCTCTAATCACTAAATTGTTTGTCCTGAAAAATAAAGATATAGTTGACATAATCGAAAACACTGTGATAGAAGTGCCAACTATCGATGAAGTAAAGCAGGCCATTCTCATTGGGGCATTAGAATTCCGGTTAACAGAGTTCTTTACTAATGAAAAATTGAAGCCTCTTATGCAATTTAAGATGTAGATTACAGTTTATTGTTAATCACATTATAGGAGTAGCATTCTGAATGGAGTAAGAGAAGCATTATTCAAAGCACCTGAACTTTTCCCCTATTTTTTTGAACTCTATCCTAATTTTAGAGAGGAGCTATATCAGGATTGGTTGACTACAAATATCACTGATAGCACGTTGTATTGGCATGACAAGAAGAAAAAGACTGAATTACTAAAATCTTTTGCAGACATGGCAGTAAAGTATTTTCTTGAAGATGAGTTTGCAGAAATTGGAGACGATAAGTATACATACGCATGAAGAATAAATTAACCTTAGACCTAGATTACAAGGCTTCATTGAGAAATTCTTGGCTGGGTATAATAATAGTGCTATTACCCAGGCGATCGCTAAGTAAAAAGAAAAATTCATCTCAATAACTTAAAGAGCTCTTTATGAAAGAACTAGACAACAGCCTGAAGTCTTAGGAATGTTCTTTAAGAAATTGTCAAAATATACCAAACTCGAATATACAACTGAATTTGTGAGGGATATTACCATGGAATATATCAAAAGAAGCCAGTAAGAAAGATTTGGAGAAATATTTATTTAAGATATAATGAAGAGTATGAGAAGGAATTAGTGGCATTGTATACCCATACGGAGATATGGAATTCAGAGTTTAAAATTTTTATTTTTGGTAGTACTGAAGAAATCTTGCAGCAAATAAAGATAATGGGCTCATTACAAGTGAGACCAATCTCTCCTAACGGAGCTAGGCACGTGCCCTTTGTCATAAAAAATGCTGCTCAGGTTTTCAATCGTCTAAAAAATGAGAAAGAGAGTTCTTATGAGATGGTTTTCCTGAATTTATATCTCACAAAATCACAATACTATCTTCACAAGTAAGTCATTTCCCCAAGAAATAAATCTTATAGAATTGCTCTTGAGAATATCAAAAAGGGAAATCCAGAAGCTATAGAGTGTATTAAGAAAGTCTACAATGTAATTCTCTACAACGATACACTCCATAAGGCAGTACTCTTTGAGGAAGCTATTCGAGATTTAGATGTTGAGGCATTCGAAGCTATCTTAAATTATCACATTTATGAATTCAAGTATCCTTGGTGGTCTCCGGTGAATACTATTATTGAGCTATTTGAAGAAAATTCCAGGAGAAAATCAAAGGAGGTTAGTACTAAGCTCAACTTGATAATTAAAGCTCTATTACTCAGAATTGAAAGCGAAGAATTTAGAGTTTGTAATTTTTGGGAAAGAGCAGAATTCAAGTATTCCTCTTCTCGCATCAATCTCTTTGCCAACGCTACATTATTGAAGAGTTTAAATGATGAAAATGTAAGATAATCAAAATGTATCTAAATTATAAGTTCTTATTGATGCCAGAAATCTGGTTTACTAAGACCCCTACACCATATCTAAGGGAGTTATTAAAGAGAAGTCCAATTATCATTGAGAAAAAGCTTCAACCATTCATAACAGCATTCATTAAGGGTCAAAGCCAATGGAACGCTGGGGCTGTAAAGTCAATAAATGTAATTTTAGCAAATATTGATGCACTACTTTGCCCAGACAAACAGTATCTGTATGTGAAAATGATTCAAACAATTCCTTTGCTGATAAGAGAGTGTGCTGAGAAGGACTCTACAGTTGATAGCTACATATTTAAAAAGATGCTAAACAAAGCACTTAAGTACTCAATTATTAATAACGATAGAGTTCTTACTGATTCGCTCCTAGACATCACCATTGAAAAATCTAGTCTTGACATTGAAGATGTTCTTCTGGAGGAGTTGACTTTCACTCATCCTGAAAAGACCTATGCTATTATTTTAGCAAAGAAGATTAGTGATTTTAAAAAGAAGGAAGAATCCAAAGTTAACTGCAAATTTAATTATGAAAGTCTTATCTTAGAGGTATCATAATGAAATCCAATTATTCACGATTAGATCCCAGATAAGGTGTTCAGCGAAATGCTACATTATTGTAGAAAATGGTATGAGGAATGCACCAAGTGTCTCTTTTCAATTCATAGCATCGCTCAAACCATATGTCTAAATGGGTTGAGCACCAAATTATCAGCACTATTAAATCTAGGCTATGATCTAGTTAAGAGTGGCAAGCTGGATGTATCGATAATGAAGAGGTTCTTGTTATGGAGCATGCAGAATACTTCAGCCTCAAGCCAAATTCAAAAGATCCAAAGTCTGAATTCTAAGCTAACCGACACAGCAAACTTGTATACTACAATTGGAAAACAAACTAACTTAATTGACTCAATTCCATTCTTTATCACTGAAAATAAGAAGCACCAAGAATTCTTGCAACTTTTCCAAAAGAATAAAGCAAAAGCTTTTGGTCCTCTCTCCTTAAGGAAGATTTATCCTAGGCACTGCCCACCTCATCTAAAAAGTAGCCTTAGCTTAGACTTTCCAATGGAAGAAGAACCATCGAAATCAAAAAAGGACAAAAAACCTCGCATTCCGAGACCTCACATTAACCACCCTTTGCTGCTTATTAGCCAAAAACTAGACTGGCAGAAGAGCACCAAGAAAAAAAGAGACAAAGAAATTGACAAGAACTTTGAACAATTCCTGATAAAACCAAAGAATCCTATCAAAGCTAGAGTCATATTCTCCACACTAAGCAAATCAACTTATTGGAATTTTGAAAGCCAGAGAAGCTATGCTGATGTCTTAAAGAAAAGCCTTGAGTTCTTTGAAAAATTGACTCAGGAGTCGCTGGTAGAATGCCTAGTCTAATTTATTGAAATTTTAGGAACTTGACGAAAAAGAAGAGAAACAATTCTTTGAATTTATCTCAAGGGGTCTAATAGGTGATTTCGATCAGATAGAGCCTGTTCTTGATAGATGCCTAGCTCATCTAAAGAATACAAATCATCAAATTTACATTTCTTTTATATTCAATCTTTTGCTTCAAATATTTGAGACTAAATGGCATAAGATCAGTGGAATTAGACTGGCCCAGATTCATGAATTGCTAAAAGAACCTATCCAAAAAGTCATAAGTATCCTAGACAACTTCGAAACTCCTAATGACGACCTGTAAATGAGCAATTGAATTACCTTACCTATTAGAGAGATTGATCTATATGATGTTTCAAATTTAATACACTACGCTATCAACTTTAAGCATACAGCACTCTCCCTTAGCATCTCAAGGTTCATTCTCAAACTGTTAAAAACACAAAAAACTTTCAAGTTCCCCAAGAACTTCTTAACCTCTCTTATCCTTGAAGAGGTCAAGAAAAGTATAAATCTATCTAAATTCTCTTATTAAACTCTTAGAATCTGTGAAGACCATCAAGGAGTTCTGGAAACTAGATAACAAGATTGAAATGACTTGGCCCATGTGGGAGTATTACATGGAAATATGCGAGGCTCTTCCTGATCTCAATTTTCTCATTGAGCCCATTAGTCTAGCTAATTTCACTAATATTGATTTCCAAATTGAGTTATTTGATACCAAGGCCAAAGGAACTGAATTGGAGAGTGTTGACAAATATCTCAAGGAAGAGAAAAATGTGAAGACTTTCAATCATATTAAAAATAAGCTTGCTTATTGGATCTGGACTCTTAAGGGTTTGGCCCCTATGCAGGGAATGAAGTCTTATTGGATAGCTATTCTGACAAGACAGTACAAGCTTCTTGAATTATACTACCGAAATTCCAAAGTAGATGACCTGGATATTAGAATTGCATTCCTGCGTAAGGATATAAAGGCTCTACAAATTATTTTCCGCCGGAGATATGGTGAGAACTTATACGAATATTTCAGATTTATTGATGAAAATAACTATTTCTGGGAAACAATAAAGCAAGGAAATGAAGAATTTGCTATTCAGATAATGAAGAAGTTCGTAGAAGTTGACCAATATTGTGTGTTGGGAGATGAATTTTTCGGTCGAACTGACGAATTTGGAAGGACAGTCTTTCATTATATTGCTATATTTAGAATGTCAAAGTTATTTTACCGACTTGTGAAATACTTCTATGTTGCCAATTGTAAGAGTGACGTAGCCCTAATGATACAAAAGCTTTCAGTGCAGTTTACCCTCAAATTTGACAGAAAAGAAGAGGTTAAAGCGCTTGACCTCAAAGAATACAAACATGCTCTACAGTGGATTGACTTGGACTTAACTGTCATAGAGACCGCATTCTACTCCAGATTCTATGAACTATTAGTCTTTACTCAAGAATACAAGCTCCTATCAGGTAAAGTCGATACATTCCCAGAAGTGGAACCTGAAAAGCTGGGCTCTCAATGTCAGTCAAGATTCAGGTTTTTGGATAAAATTCCTATTCCAGGAGGAAATGAAGTCAATACGCTTTATATTATATTAGTTACCTTGTATAATGAAATAGTTGCAACTATCAAGGCTTCAAAAGTCTTTTCAACTAAGAAGCTACCAATTAATTGGAAAGAAATAGTTGAGAATATTTGTTTTAATGGAGCCCTTCTCCAAAATGGCGAACTAATCGCTATCCAAGGAATCAATAAGTGGAAGGAACTAAGCCTATTAGGGTTGGACATACTCGTTATTGAAATGTATCCAGAACTCATTATCTCAAGACTCCAGACTGAAGACCTCTTCAAGGTTCATTTCTCTTGGTTATTAAAATGTATGGAGCTCCTTGCAAATCAAGAATACTTTGGAGAAAATAACTCTATCTTGAAAAATGTCTATACCAATTACAAGCAGGAATTGTTCAATAAAAATGCCAGAAAATTAGACTTAAATAATGAAGTCTCTATTTTATGGCAAAATGAAAAGATAAGAGAACTAATCTCTGGCTACAGGAAAGTTACTGCTACCCAGAAGATAGAAGAAAACCTGCAGAATTGTATTCTAGATAGAGCGATCCCAGAGACAAAAATTCCAGACTTGGCAAGCAAATATAGCCAACAAGGTTGGACCTATCCACTAAAATTTTTGACTTTAGCTTATCCTGAAATTTTCTTTGAGGTTCCAAACATCAGTGAGGAATATGAGGATAAGCATAACTTTTGGCTCACATTTAATACGAGTCCTAAAGCAATGTGTGAATTATTATCAAGCTTTAACAGCAAGCAGCTTACTGAAATTGTCTTCCCTAAGGTTGAACCAATGATAGAATTTTGCAAAGCCAATAAGTTTGAGCCTGGATATACAACAAGAATCGTAAATATCGCTTATGCTCTTGCGTTTATTGTTTTTTCCTGTGAGTGTCCGAAATCAGGTCTCTTAGACCTAATTTGTTCCCTGACGAAAATTGTCCACATACTCATTGAAACGACGTCCCATATACCTGAAGAATTGCTGAATTATTTCAGATCTCTCAATAATACTCTTCTGCCAAGTGAGGGAAATGCTGAACTGGCACAATTTTTGAATGACTCCAGTTTAGAATTTGCTATGATATTCCACAACAGATTACAAAAACCCTTTGACTCTAACATAAATATTGATAAGGATCATTCCGAAAGTTCTAAGGAAACTTTATCTGTATCTGAAAAGGATATAGCAGTACAGCTTCAGATGTGTGGAGAGTTGTTTATAAAGAATTGTCAACATGAAAATAATTCCCTAATTTTCTATCTCAAGTATATTGGAATGCTGCTGGGATTCAACAAGATGCTTCAAGAAATTAGCCATTTCGCTGAAGACTTCAATATTGTGATATATCCCAATTTTCAGTTGATTGAGTCTGGAAATCCTCAAATTTCCTTCTTCAGACACGAGACAGACTATAATCTTGAAGCCTACATTTCTTATAAGATGATCTTTGAAGAAAATAAGATTTCATTCAGATGGGAAGAAAGAGATATTTTAGAGATTGAAGATAGCATCAACAAAATTTTCTTCCTTCGTACTTTTTTATTTATACTTATGAACCTTTAGAATCCACAGAAAGCTACTTCCAAGAATTCCTCCCTTATTTCTTAGAAGACTTGAAAGAAGCATTAAGATCTCCCCATGACCCTGATGCTGTAGGGCGACCTCCCATAAGTAAGTAGAGTTTATTCTTCATGAGAAAATTAGGCAAATTAGAGATACAGATTGACTTTGAATCTTTTAAGAAGATTCCCTATGAGAGTACCATTCCGATCACAGACAGTGATATCAGCATGGATGTTTTCTTGGTCAACCAAGAAGCCAACAGCAAAGGAATGAGTCTCTTACATGCAAGAATGTTTGGACTCCGGGCTAGTATAATTGAGATAGACTACCTTTTTAGCTATGAGGCAATCAACAGAAATTATGCAGGTAAGTTTAGGGAAACCTTTTTTAATGCTTTAGTCGAGGATGCTGATCCAAAATTACCTCCACTCAGCATTAAGTACCAAGGAAAGCAATTAATATTGCAAGAATTCTATGAGTGTATCCTAAAAGAATATGGAACAATCAAAATTTCATATCTAGAACCAGAAGAATTTGAAAAGTTGAAAGAAAAAACAAGGAAAAGAGATTATGTTTTACAAAGGCTAGATTTCTATGAAGATATTTTCCAACAGATTTCTGCTAAAATTTCTGAAAACTTAGAGTGGGCTGAACTAATACCGAGGAATTTTGATTGGATATTTACTTATAATGATGGTAAGCTGGAGAACTATACAACTCTTCCTCATTATTACATATTGAAACTAAGAATCTTGATGAGAAGATTTGAAAATGAGGTGAATAGCTCAATCACAAAAGGTCTCAAATGGAAAATTAACATCAGGTCATTCCTTGAAGAAATAGCAATAACTAGTTCAAATATCCTGAAAAACACAAGAAATAGAAACTTGAAGATCTTCCAAGAAACAGAAGAAGAAGACTTGATCTCGATTATGAATTATTATCTGCGCAATGGAGGGGTTCTTTATAAAGTCCTTCAAATTCTAATACAAATTTTCTCCCAAGACTTAAAAGAGCTATTCAAAGAGTTCATTGGAGTCTATATTGTATTTTCTCGTGCTAAAAAAGAAGAAATTGATAAATCTTCTATGTTGGACTCTCAATACCTATTTGGACTGGATAAAGTGATCCGTTATGCTGGTATTAAGTATGAGAAAGTGGGGAAAATGCTTATAGTAAAGCTTTGTTATTTCACAGCTTACGAGTCTCTTGATGAGATCCCCAAATTTGAAGAGGTTATCTCTAATGCTCTTGACAATATTATTGAGTGTGAACCTGTTGAGGTATCTAACGATCTCACATTACCTAATTTTTAGATTTACTTGTCGAATATTGTCAACAAGTTCGATATTTACTTCCAGCTGTTTGAAGCTCGAGATATTATAAATAACATCTTCCAGAAACACGTATCAATTATTAAACTTAACATGTAACTCTAAAGAATATTGATCAATATCTAATGGATCTTTCAAAAGACATTTCAAAATCCCTCAGAAAAAATGTGAACCTATCTCTCAGCTATGAAAAGCTCCATAAGTTATTCCTGACTCAAATAGAGCAGGCTCAAACCCAGAAAGCTTTGCGAATCAATATTCTAGCTAACGTAATAAATAACTTAGAATATACATGATCAATTAGATTGAAACCAAGCTATCAACACTCAGAGATTTTATCATGACACAATTGAAAGCTAAAATCCACGCAAATCTATTCAGTTCACAATTTACAGATCATTTTATTGCTATGATACAACTCCAAAACTACCTTTATAAAGAAAAGATTCCTTCGCATGAATGCAATTCCTACCAATTCAGGCTGACAAAAGAGCCAGAGATATCTTACATAGTCTCTCCTCTGATAAGGAAAAACACTTTGGAAGGTTATAATTTCCTTATTCAGATAAACAAAGGCCTCACAGGTATAAACTCTTATTCTTTCATCACAATGTAGAAAAAAATTCAAACAATTCTCAAAAGTATCTAATCGTATCACCAAATGAATTTCTGCTTAAGCCAGGTCCTCGCAATGACTATCATTACCTACTTATATCACCTGCATGGCCAGACTTGGACTTTTGCGCAGGTGACATACAGAGAGTTCTAATCTTAGATGGGGAGCTCAGAGTAATCGACCTTTCGACATCTGTTCTAGGAGATCTAATGACTAGATTAAGCAAGGCTGAAGCCGAAACCCATAATCAAATTGCTCCTTATCTGGTCAATAAAGGTCTAAAATTCGATTCTGAGCTCACTGTTAATACCTTGCTTCCAACTTATCCCAGTCTAATTCCTATTGATATTGGAGTCATGGATACTTCAAGTTCAGAAAACAGAATACCATCTTTGAAGAGATTAAAGTCATCAGTGAACTCACAAATTTTTGATGAAGTTAAGACTCTCGAACTATCCTTCAAGAATGAAAGAGATATCAACATGAGCACGATTGAACCGGATTCTATTAAATATCTTCAGAAACTTATTGCCTTTCCTGGATTCCAAAAAGTCATTGATAACTTCAAGTTGGAACTAACCCAGCTGCTTGATTCCCTTAGACTAAATGAGCTAATCAAACCTAAACAAAATTTGCTTCCAAGATGCAGGATCGAACTAGAACCAGCTTTGAATATGTCTCTGCAGACTCCTACATCCATATTCTGTACTCAGCTGGAAATAATCTTAGAAGAGCTTAATTCTACTTTCAGAGACTTTTTGTTACCTCCTTGCTTCTGTAAGAGCAAAATCCAGCATCTTGCCTCAATGATTTATGATGATATTGCTCTTGAAGATGACTATATAGCTGCCAAGAGTATTTTGCTTTTAAGGGATAACATTTCATCTATCCAAATTTATTTCGGTGCTGAAACAATTCCTAATCCGGTTCGATATTTCCAGGAAAAGAAGTTACTCACTATCTATGTCAGAATCAACTCCGACAATCCTAATGAGTTGGAATATCCAAATAAGAATCAGATTTTGGATTTTCTTGGTGAAATTATATTGCAGGCCCAGATTAAACAACTCAGAATAATATCCAGAAATAATACTTTATTTGAGACCAAAGTTATTCTAGAGAAAATACATAATCCTGGCATATCGACCTTATTACGCATCCACTTGATTTGTTTGGAGTTAATTATTTGGAATATAATTGCTTCTCTAAAGCTTTTAGAAAAGGCCCATCCTAATATAAGATTTAGAAAAATCAATCTAGTATTGGATGCCTCTACAACTTTGGAATCTCTATTTGATATAAAGGCCCAAGAAAGCTCTTTGACTGTCGTCCTCTCAATCAAAAATAGTGAAAGAGATATGATTCCCAGCTTTTCTGATCTTTACCATACTCTAGCCTTTAATTTGTTAGGAGTTGATCTCAATACCATGAAGGCTCTAGATCACATTGAGCCCAAGCAAATACCCTTATTATCATTCGAAAGAGGAGAGGGTTTGAACTTCATCAAATGCGAAATAAATCTAGATGATATCCCCAGTCGACCTCTTCAGGATCCTCTCCAAGCTGATATCCAACTCTATTGCATAGGTGTGATAGACTTGATCGGGTATGAACCTGATGATGTAAAACGAAAACTTACTCCCAATAAGAAACGCTTATCTCTCAGATATAAGCCTCAAAACAACATGCCAGCACAACCCTATCTGTTTTGTTGTCTTGTCGATAAAAAATACTTCTTCAAGATAATTCTACTCAACTACTACGATTTGGAAGGGATGATCCCAGCCTTAACGAATAACCTTTTCCAGGGGTCAAAATCAAGTAATCAAAATCTCAGCTTGGCATCCAGAGCTATGCTAATGACTAAGAACTACATTAGCCCAGGTCCTGTAAAGAAAGCAATTAAAGAGGATATTTACTTCATTTGTCATCCAACTCATGACTTAATCCCAATTAATGTGGCAAGTTATAGTACTTATTTGACAATTCAAAATATAGAAGGATATACGCCAGAGATTCAAAAAGAGGGCTTCGTAATAAGATCTAAGAGACTTGATAATGAAAATATTCTCTTCATTATAAAGTCTTCCTTATCAATTAGAGTCCGAGTCTCGGTTAATAAAGATATGATGAGTTTCTATGATTATCTGGAATTTTATGACCTAGACTTTTACTCAGCCTCAAGCCTGTGTCTCGCAAAGACAAGAGTATTCTTTAATGAATTTTCAGAGTATCATTCAAAGAGAGGACGAAATGGAAAGTCCAGAATTACAAATAAGAATGTGTACAAAATCTACACAAACCTAGACCAAGAGTATTTGCGAAAAGGAAAAAGCCTGATAGTTAATAATTTGCAATCAAGAGTTCAGATGACAGATAAAGAACTCGAAAATTTCACAAATACTAATATCATGCAAACCCTATATGATTCACGATATACATGTGCAGGGGAGGAAAGGAAAGAGAAGCTTCAATTCTGCGATAAAGATGGAGGAATATGTGATATAGAAAATCCAACAGAATTCCAAGTTATGTTCGTTCACAACAGGGACTCTAGGATTATAGTTGAAGGAAAGATTATTCAGGAGGACAAGAGAATATATGCTGTTTGGACCCCTCAGTTAAAAGGAACTTATACGTAAGAAAAAAATGGCATTGTTAAAATTTTAGGATGTTGATAAATGGAGTTATTGTAGAATGTGCCAGAAATCTAGCTGTAATAGCTGGGCATATAGATATTTCTCAATCTATCTTAAGAGTCCCCGACATCAACTCCTATGCTTATTATGATTATATTGAAATGGAGGCAGAATATCGTGATAAGTTCAGAAATCGACTGAATCAAGTGGAGATAGATTTACATCACCCAGAGCAAGTACCTCTGAAATTTACATTTTCTTATGAGGATGCCACTATTCACCCTACTTGTTCTAAAGTTGATGCAAATGGAGTTCAAAAGATAAAACTACAGATTGTTCCAAAGAATATTGAGAATGTTTTCATAAATGAACAAGTCACATTAACAATAATGCATTATCATCATCTCGTCAAAGGTTCTGAACTTGTTAAGTTTATAATTCTTTAGAGCTCACACTTGCCATTAAAGGCATAGGCTTTGATGAAAGAAGAAAGATATTCAAGGAAGAAATTAATCAATTCAAGTCTTCGGGCTGTAAATAAGCATCATGAGATTTTAATTGTGTAGTGGATGATGCTCTTAAGATAGCAAGAGAGACATTCTTAGAAGATTTATTCAAATACCCCTTAAAAAGTAAAGATAGACTAATATGATTGAAATTGTAGAATTCAAGAGCATTGGCTTTGTAAGTTTCCAAGACGAACCAGGAATTGTAGTAAATTATCGCGCTCGTTCTAAGCTCTTTAGGATGCAGGTGGATTACGAAGGGATTTCTGGGATATGGTAGGAAAGAGTTTGAAACAATCGAAATATAATATTTTCAACAGTCAAAATGAAAAATATTATCTCTCATACAATTATAAGCTCAATGAAAAAACCAAAAAGATGTTCAAATTAGCTGGTGCTGTAATAATTGTAAAAAACAACCTAATTTAATAGTTGATTGCTGGATCAATCATCAATGAAGGGTTGATTGGAGTTCAATTTAGCCCAAGCTTTATTAAAAGTCTTTATGATGAAGAGATTAAGTTTGATGATTTGCAAGATATTTTCGACCCACAGACTTTCAATAATTATAAACTGATGAAAGAAGTAACGAGAATTGAAAAATATGTTAAGGTGATAGATGTCAGAAGATGATTTGGATAGCTTAGAACTGACCTTTACAGTAAACATCGGAAAGCAACTCTACGAACTGATAGAAAATGGAAATGAACATAAAGTATTATTATTTCCTCATAGTGCTAAGCTCTTAGGTCACAAAATATAATCTGGATCAATTCTTGGACTGTTTGGCCAAATTTTATCTTCAAGGCTATCACAACGAAGCCATAAAGCTTATTAGAGAAGGATTCGAGGAGGTGTTCCCACTCCCTGTAATACCAGCAAGATGACTTGTTTATCTATAGAAACTAAAGCAGTGGTTTATTTATGATGAAGTCAACTTCCTAACATATGGTTCTATTGATATCACCCCAGAAAATGTTCTGAAGATCCTTCATTACTCTGGAGGAAATGATACTCTCATCAATTTCCTGAAAAGATATATTTCAGAGGCTAGGCCAGAGCTGCTAAGAAAATTCCTTAAATTTGTCACAGGTAATCATCTTTAAAACAATTGCTTAGGTAATAGGGTCATCCTCGTTACCATTTGAGGTGAAAGACTATGCAATACATATCCGATTCATAGCAACTGATACTCACAAGCTACCAATTGCTCACACATGCTCTAATGAGCTTGAAATACCTAAATACAAGAGCTATGAACAAATGAAGAATAAATTATCAGTTGCTTTTGCCCATGCATATGAAGGGTTTGGATTTGCATAAAAAAGTTTATAATGTAAAATGCTTCTGCATATTGGTGATTTCTAACGTATTATGCTAATTTTACCGATCTAACAAATTTATACTTTCCCACCCAAGCTTATAACGAATTCTCTCTTGTGTAAAACCTCGAGTTTCACGATCTGAAATCTCATGTGCTCTTTGATTTTGGCAATACTTGGGGTATGATAATGAGTGGTTCCTTAGTATTCTATATAGTACCTGAGAATTTGCCCTAGAGGTTAGATAAGTAAAGTATTGGATTTGATCAAGAGTTGTTTATCTTAGCCTTGTGACAATCGTTTCTAGATCAGAAACATGGATATCTAATAAAATTGCCTATAAACACAATTAATTTTATTAACTGAAATACACAGTATAGTTAGCTCGCCTACACACTAGAAATGTTCAAGATATTCAAGAAAAACAAAAAAGGCTCAAAGACAGTGAAAGAAGATGAAAAGAAAATCAAATTTCAGAAAGGAATGAGTGCCACAATAAACAGCCACAATAGTATAGGAGGCTCCGAGCTATTAAGCGACGGAGAGTCTAATAACTCTCCCTCTAAGCTTCCTTTGGCTGACAGTTCTGCCAAGATCCTTAATATAAGCAGCCCTTATACAAGCATGTTCAAAGACCACAAAATAGATGCTGTCCCAGAAGTTGAAGCTGTAGAAGGAGATATGGCTATTTCTCCGAACATGAGTCTCACCGATGCTGAAACCAAAGACGCAAAGAGTTCGGATCCTATAGTAAAGAAGAAGACCCTTCGCTGGAACTTAGAAAATAATGACGAAATTGAGTATGATCCTTTGCAAGAAAAGAAGACTCTTGAAAGCACAGGCCAACAACAGCAACGTGCTGAGCAAGATACATCAGAAGCAACCAGTAATGGAAAAACTTTGGATAGCGTAAATGGAAGAACACAATCTGACAATCCACATATAACCTCCGCCAGACAAGAAGTCATCGAAGAAGAAGAAGATGCAGACCTAGATGTGGGAGATACAGAGACTAAGCATAATACTGTTACAGTTGCAATTGACATATCAGCAAAACAATCTTCCCAAGAGCTCTTAAAGAGAAGTATCCTTGAAGTCACTAATGTTGCTCTGAGGAAAGCACAGTCCGGGGATCCAAATGCCGAAACCCAGAGAACAGAAATGGGAACAACTCGTCCTCTGATCACAATAGACAGAGGTGATACAAGGTCAAATTCTCGAAAGCTTTCAGGTATAGAGAGGACCGGTGGCAAAAAGTTGAGTAAAAAAGCCACTATAGCAATGAAGAAGATCCAGAGCCTCTTCTTGGACGAGGATCCTAAAGTACCAAAGACCTTTTGGCAAAAGCACGGACAAAAGATCAAAAAGTTCCTATATAGGTTAACCCTTCTTGCCATCTATATCATTGCTGTTCCAATCCTTCTTTTACTTGCTGCCTATAACTACGACAATAAAAACGTGAAGAATGTTGTCAATTTTAGTATTCTTGGAGTATATTTGGGAGCAGGACAGCTTGCAATCATTTACCAGATGATTGATCTGCCTATTTTAAGAGAAATAAAGGAACTAGAAGGGCAGAACAAGGGACTAGTCAATTCCTCAGAATTCGTTATTGTTAATAAAAGAAGAATTTTCTGGACTTTATCCTCTTCTGCTGTCATTCAAATTATTTGTGGACAAGTATTGAATGCCCTAGATATTAATTTTTCGCACTTGAGTATTATCATCACCTCTCTGCTCAATCTAGGTGCTAATGCCATCTTTTGGTTTATGATACTATTCATGCAAGGTAACCAAACGAAGGAAACTAATCTAAAGAGACTTCGTAAAGAAATTATCTCTATTGAAAAATTCAGAAAAACATTTTGGAATGATGTCCAGGAGACCAAGAAAGATCTTGATGAGCTTCAAACCACCCAAACACTGGCGACATCAATAAATAATAAAGCTGTCCAAAGTTCTATTGATGAACTCAAGATTTCTTTAGCTGCTAGAGTTGCTAGTGATGCTAATATTGATGTGAGAAAATTGAACTCAAAGAAATATGACTTTCAAACAGAAGCCAAAAAAATCAAAGACACCTCTATTATAAGTTTCTTGTTCATTGGCATGTTCCAATTACAAATTCTGGTTCTAGTTTATATCATCAAATTGGTTTCAAGTGCAGAAAGTATTGCAGTAACTGTAGTAATTAGATTCTTCTTGCCTCTTGTTGGCATCTTCTTTGGAAACGCCTTTTACAAGACGAGCATTTTGACTCCTAAGCTGACTATAGCCAAGACTGTGAGTATTATCTGCTCATCAGCTACCTACAGATTTTTGTTGTTTAGAGTTACAACAAAAGCTGAAATGTGGGCGTTAGTTGCTTTGAAGTTTGCTTCTAAGATTATCATCTATCTAATAGGTATATTCTTAGTTGAGAGGGGAGCTAAGAAATTTGTCAAAACTAAAGAGGTTGTGGGAGCCAGCTACTTTGACCAAGCTCTTGAGGATGAGTACTTTTACATGAGATATACCCGCTTTTGGTTTCAGAGATTCATCCTTATTGAGACCTCTGATTTGTACTACAATATTAGCGCCATGGTTGTTTTGGCTGGAATGAATTCCTGGTTTACAAGTTCCCTAAGCCCCAATCTTACAGTCAAGATTGGGGATTTAGATTATTATCAATCTTTAAGTGGAATTGAAATAGCTGTTGAAATTGTGTTTACATTAATGATTTTAGCAGCTTTACGATTCATTTTCAATCGTAAGGTAACCATGAAGGGGGAAAGTGTTTTCAAGGAAATGAGACGCACCATTACTGAAAGAACACAAATTGTCATTAATTTCCAAACCTTTGCCCTCTTCATGATGATGCTTGTGTTTTTCAACCAAAACTAATACTCCAAACCAGATACACTATCTGAGTTTATAATCGACATCATTTGTATGTTTTACAATGGAAATTTCGTTCTTCAATGCATTGTTTTGTATATGTACAATACATGGCGTGGTCATGAGACTATAAATAAGAAAGAAAGATATTACTAAAGCAAGTAGTATAATATCGTAAATTACTTCTAATTCATGCAATAACTTTTCAAATGATAAGATACTGAGGAATCTTCCCCATTTGGAATTATTCTTTTCAAAACAGTGAAGAAGATCGTCTTCCTCTCTGTGCTGTAAAGATCAATGATGTCTTCTCCCACATCTGTTGTCATAATACTCACTTTGTGTGAGACAGTTCTATCAGTTGCTCTGACTTCATAACTACTTTGATCCTCATCCTTTCTTACAAGGAGGGAATAAAGTTTTTTGTCCTGAAATGCAATATATGGCTGATTTCTATTCTTATGCTTATTCTTGTATGACAAATGCCTATTCGATTGTCCAATCAGGATGCTTTTTAATGATAATTCTAATTCTATTCCATTAGAAATCGGATTTATGGATACAAGCTTCCCTCCTAGGATGTTCCAGATCATGACACTAGTGGTGCTAACCAGACAAACAAATTTTGAAAGGCCAACTGATTCTTGATTTAGTCTTAAAAGTCTGGTACAGACAATTGGACTGTCTTCCTCGTAATGAATACACTTGAGGCGCTTTTGAGTGTCAAGAGACCAAAGGTTGAGAGTTTGTGACTCAGGAGAGGCAGTAAGTAAAAATGAATTATCAAAATAATTCTTTCCTAAGTCAAAACTCTCCCAGTTTCGAACATTTAGTTTCTTGAGCACTTTATTGTGGATCCATGAGTATAAATAAAATTTCCCAGTAGTTATAACCAAGAACTTTGAAAATGACTTTTTAGGGTGGGCTATTTCATCATTGAGGATTTTTATTGAATTGGGAATAGACCGAATAGTCTTTGGAATAAATCTCTTCAACCGAAAAACCTGGCTAAATTGCTCAAGACTCCATACTGTAATAGAATGCATTGATAAGACAACTAGCATAGATCTAGAAGGCTTTTTGGGATACTTTTTCTGTAAAATGCTGAGCTCTTCATTTGAAGGTTCCCATAACTCCATATTAATGACTCCATCTATATTTTGGATGGTGTATTCGTGATTAGTGCTATCCTTATTTGTAGAGTAGATGTGGATTTGCGATAAGTCATCACTCAGGATGATCGCTATGCGGAGGCCTACTTTGGAGGCTAAGAATTTCGCTGAATGAACTGTAATGAAAGAATCCTCTTCAACACTGTAGAAAGGGGAGTTGGTCAGATTAGTAATTTTTTTCTTAGTTTGTAAGTCTTTCATTTGTATTTGGTCTGTAGTGTTAGTGGCAGTAAGATGTTTAGAAATCTAGTTCTTAGATTGTTCGCATTTGAACTAGTTTTATTAATTATTCTGTTAACTTTTGAAGCTTTTAGTAAATGAATCAATATTTCTGATACTAGATGTAACAGAATTTCTTTGATATCCAAGCTGTAAGAGAACTAGGGTGGGCTCTTGTATAAGACTTGGTTAGTGGGAAAGGGGACAACTATGGTTCAAGGTTTCAATTATTTTGACTGAGGAACTTTATGAGAGTTTTGAGGATAGGCAGATGCAATAAGTTCGAGTGAGCTAAAAACCATACTGAGAATTTTTTCATGAAGAATTCCAAATGAATTCTTTTCTGAATTTTGGTTTGATTATAGATGCATTGAGGAGCCAAATCTAGGCAATAATTTTAATAATGTCAAAGATTGAGTTAAAATCTTTGTTCGAAGGTCAGAGGAAACCTGTTCCAGTAAGATAGTTTTTTCCAATATTTAGTCATTTAGAAATACATTACAGAGCTTTTCCCTGATCCAAAATGCAAAATTGAGAATGAAAAGGAATTTATAAAGAGTATTCAAAACAATCTTGCAGAATACTCCATCCTAAGAACCGAAGTCCGCACCTATCAGAGTAATAAATACATGGTGAACAATATACTTGAGTATATGGAAGGCAAACTAAAGAACCTTAGAAGTATACAAGAAAATGGATACAATGATCTTTCTGAACTCAAATCAAACGAAAAGAGCATAGAAGTTATGTTAAGTATCCTAGATGAGTTCCTTAGAAAGAGCGAACAATTAACCGAGTTTGTGTTTCCCTTCATGGATGATATCCTTGAACTCACTGCTTGCCCCGTTCTATTGAGGAACTTAGTTTTGACAGCCCTAACAATTGTGTTCAGTAGTGATTATGACAATAGAAACCTCTCATGTTTGGTGAGCTTGTTTGCATATTTGACACCTTTTATCAAGGCTTTACATTATTTTGAATGGGATTACAAAAACATGGTAACAAAAATCGAAGAGATCATGGAAGAAAAAAAGAATAACTCTACCCAAGTAGGCCCAGTCCTGAAAAGCTTTTTGAGTATAGTACTAGAACACTCAGAAAAAATTATTGAATACTCAGAGTCTGATTCCAGCTTGAAATCTTCCCAGAATGCAACTGTATTTATTTTCAAGTTGGTTAAAAAATTTGTTGACGCTGGAATAGTGGACAAGAAGGATAGAGAGAAGTACTATAAGCTGATTGGAGAAATTGTGTATTATACCTACATGTTTGACCCTAAGATTAATGAGAACATAATTCCAGAAATTGGATTAATCCACTGCTTCATTGGTAAATAACGATGTGCTACTCTAATAAATACTAGGCCTATATCTGGATAGCATGAGAGAAGATGATGTACCTGCTGATGTTCTGGCACTTAATTTGGAAGAATGCCACTTCCAGTTCAAGCACGTTCTGAAACCGTCTATTGTAGACATTACAATGTCTAAGCTTGAAGTCGTGGAAAAGACTGACCCAAATGATAGAGAGAAATATGCTGGGGCTTTAGAAGTCCTTAATTTATACCTTGTGGCTATAAATCATAATATAGAGCTTTACAAGGCTTCTGAGGTCATTCAAGACTCTCGTAGTGATTTCGAGTTACTCATAAAAAGAATGTTCACGAGTTACAATGAGAATGATAAACCCCTTCCTCCACCGATTAGAATTTTATGGGATAAAGTCTTTGAAATTTATAAGCGTTACTATAATAAATTGGAGGATGAAGAGGACAATACTTTTGCCAAGTTGGATGATTCTCCCAAAGGAAAAATCAATATTCTATTCTACAATGTGTTTGTTCTTGTTAATAGTGCTTTATCTCAAATGACAGACACTGAAGAAAATGAAGAAGGGGAATCAGATACCATTATAAAAGAGGAGTATGCTCTGTCTATCTCATATATAATGGAAGAGATGTTGAAGAATCTTGAAACATATTCCCTCCAAGAGAACTATATTTCAGCTCTTGTTCTTGTCGCCTTAGTGGCCACAATTAAGGACATTAGCTCCATGAGACTTTGTAGAGACCTCCATGTGCCAATCAGAGTCATGAAAAAAATAGAAAGCTTTGTAGAATGGACAATGAGCAAGCCTTTTGACATTTACATGATTGAAAGCCAGATTAAAGCCAAGGCTTTAAAAATTATCAAAATTTTTATTGAATTAGCTACAGGAGTCTATGTAAATTATGACGAGGAGACGCTTGATGTTAAAGCCAAACAAGAATATCTTAATCATATGTCGACATTTACAATGATTGACGCTATCCAGAACAAACCTGATGAAGAGTTCTTCTGTGAGGAAGCAATCAAGGCAAGAGAATTAATGATCCGATATTACATTTTCCTCCACTTGCACTCTCAGTGCTTTGCCTATAGAGATGAAGACGATGCCCAAATTGTGTACTACAATGTTGAAAGACTTCTTGAAGTTTGGAGGCTCATCAGGAAGTATTCCAAGTATGAGAAATATGTAGTGGATGAATTTATCTACACAAATGATATCTCAAAGAATATGGACGAAGATTATACAGAGGCGTTCCTTAGGGATGTGGGCTATGAAATGCTTTCAACTCTTCTCCCATATAATATCTTTAACTTAGATACTCCTTTTGAAAATGAAGAACAAATCGAAGAAATAAGGGAGCTCTTATTCTCGATGCTGGAGCGCCAGTTGGATAATAGCGAAGTGTTCTTGAGCGAGTTGGCAATAGTTTTGCAGGAGATGTTTGAAAAAATGCTTGCCCAATTGAATAAGCTTGACCAAGCGTATAAGAATAACCAGGAAGACTTTAATAGAATTTACCTTATCACTGAAGAAATGATGCCTGATTTTATGACCAGACTCATGATTCTCATGAGCTCCATGGGAAAGTATGATTCAAATATACTCAGCAGTAACTTATTCCTTCAAGAAGTTATCAAATCATATCTGCCCAGGATCATTACGTCTCCTGGTTTCTACTTGCTAGGAAATGATCATGCTAATTCCTTCTGCAGCACTCTCCCAAAGTTGACTGTGGCTCATGCTATCCTCCCTGGCTTCCTTGAGGAGTATATCAAGAATCTTAAAAAGACTGCTGAAGAATTTTTGAGTCTTTTTGAGACGCATTATAATGATGAGAATAGTCTATTTTTGAAGAAAGTTCAGAATATTTTTGCCCATGCTAATATTGGAGGTTTAAGCAACTCTGGATATTATCTAAATCAGTTCTTTGATGAATCATATCTTCATGATCCCAGAGAGATCTACAAGGTTAACTCTCTGACATTCATGCCATTTTTCTTGAATTGTTGGGACCTCAAGAACTGGAGCTCCATTGTTCCTGTTGAAACAGTTGATAAATATGCTAGGATGATGCTAGACATCTATGAAGAATACTATCCTCTCCTCATCAAAATTCAGGCTCTACAATTAAAGAAAAATATCCAGAGAGGGGTTTCATATAACAGAGATCTCCTCTTTTACTTTGGATTTGAAGTTAGTCTGATTAAAGATATGAAAGAATCACTCTCTCAGCTTTTCCAGAGAATCTTTAATTTCATCATTGAGAACTATCTTGTGAAAGGTGCTTGCGAAAATGATCCCGAAAAGTATCTGGAACAGGGTAGTGCAGGATTATACCTTGTGGTTCTCCTTGAAAACGCATCGAGTGCACATAAGACCATATTTAAGATCCTTGATTCCAATGAGAACCTTGAAAAAATAATGACTTTTGTGAATCAGTATCTCTTTGGTCTTCAGGAACTTCTCTATGAGAAAAAGATTATCAAGAACCTAAGTGAATGGACCCTGAAAAGTGACTACAACATCAGCTATCTTGCTAAGCCTGAAAGTCTTACTGTGTTAGCTGAGCTAGTATTTGGGTTATATCGACGTTTCTACGAAAAATTGGAAAGCTTATACCCAACCGGTGAAGATTCTGATTCCTTGAATATGTGGGAAGCGTTTATACTGAAAGTAGCCTCCACAATTGCACCTCAAATCGAGATGATTACCTATGATATTTTGTCTTTCGAATTGCTCGAAAATGGAGATTTTTCTCCAAAGAAGGCTTTGATGTCAATTTTGTCTTGCTTTATGCACCTTCTGGAAATTCTAATTGCCAAGCCAAAGAGGGATCAGAACATATTCGAAATGTTTGGCTTTACCAAGCCCAAGAAGGAAAAGAGACACCCTGCAAAAAAGACAGGTAGATTGCATGGGAAGAAAATGAGAGTTCATGGCCATGCAACTGGAAAGCACCGCCGTGATGACAATGATGAGGAAGAAATTCATGAAGTCAAGGAAGCTGTCGAGAGCGCAGCTGAAACCAATGTAAAAAATGTATTGACTGAGTCCTTAAAGGATCTTCTTCCCAAGATCATCATCCTTTCAAACTCCAGGTTAAGATTCCACGTCCCTGAGAAATATTATCCTGTTTTTGAAGAAACTTGGGCTACTTTCCAAGGCTTTGCGAGTGAGCTGAGACCTTCAAATAAGGAGCTATCCCCTGAGATCTCTGAACTAGTTTTGAACTTCTATAGCGATCAGATTCTGAATAATATTAGGAACCTCGTCCCTGTTCTATCTTTTGTGTACCGTTACGCAAATGGTAGAAAAGATAACACTATTGTAACAGCAGAATTCATTAATAAATTAGTCGAAGCTTTAAATGAAAACTTGTTAGTGCTTTCCTTGAGCAACACTTCTTCAGAAAAGAAGGAATTCATAATTAATGACTTCATGGAAATGATGAATAAAAGTGTGAATACTCTTGCGGATATTTTGCAGCATATGATCACCTACCACGCTCTGACTAAAATTAAGTCCAATAAATTTGACAAGATACTGGAAACATTCCTCCTAGCATTCAATAGGTACTCACAGTTCTTCTTTGAATTTTCACCTGAGTCAACACCTGTTCTTGATGTGAATATACATACAGTGCTATACTCATGCTCTTTACTTGATCCCAAATACATCAAGCTGTTATTAGAGAATAAAGAGATGTGGAAGTTAATTTCTAGAAGCTCAGACATCATTCAATATAACTTATATGAGTTAATCATTCAACAATCAATCGGTATTGAGAACCTCCTCCAAGCAAGATTAAAAGCGCTTGTTGCTCTTGATGATTCCGGAGCAAGAATCATTCAAAATTACTCCATTAAATATCTTGAATTTTTCTGGGAGAACGAGATGAAAGAAATTTTTAACAGTACTTTCTCTATAGAACCTAGAGAAGGCAAACCTCACAAGCATGCCTCTAACAAAATAGTCTTCAAGAATGCGAATGGTACTATTTTATTATCTTTGATATAACTTTTTAGATTCACCTACGTTAGTAAATTTAGATGGTGGAAAGCAGGTTTCAACTCTAGGCCTTTTGCAACATGGTATTTCCCAACCAGCCAAATACATTCTTGGCCTGCTCATTGAAGATGTGATGAGAAGCTTAGTTGAGATTCCAAATAAGAAGTCAAATGAATTTTTCAAATGTGTCGATGCTGTGGTGAACAAAGCTGAACTAGAATGTCTTGAGGAGCTTATGAGACGCTACCCTGAGATTTCCCTCTATGTCCTCAATTATAAGGTTGGAAATAAATTTGAAATGCCTTCTAAACCAGGAATTTTGCCGAAGTGGAGAGGTGATGAGACATTCCTTCAAGTCTACGTGAAGTACATACTCTACTTCGCCCACTTAAGGGAAGGTGATTTCTTAGCTTCCTGGATAATCAATACTCAAAATCCCTTATTCATAGAAGTCAATGGAGAAAAGATCTTGCTTGCATCCTATCTAGAATACCTCGTCCTTAACGAGATGCACAATGTTCTTGAAGAAACCTTGGAGGATAAGGACTTTTTGGAGCAAGCATATGCCCAAGTTATGTGGATTACTCTCCCCACTATTGTCATATACTTCTTGAATAGTCTGGGAGAGATTAGACAAAGGAACTATAAGCAAGAACTTACCAATAAATTTGTAAATCTATGCTTCAAAGCCTTGGAACACTTCCATGAAAATAATCCCCGTTCCGCTCATCTCAAGGACAAGAATAATCAAATCTATATTTTCCTGAACAAGTTGACTTCTGCTCAAGTCTTTCATAAAACTAAAGAATTCTTCAGAAAGGAAAAGAAAGTACCGAAAGCTCTATTCAAACAAAAAGGTCTTATTTGGAGCGCAAGCATCCTCAAAGAGAAGTTTGGATTCGGACAAAAGAATTATCAATCGATTTCAAAATTAGAAATAAATGAACAACAGCTCATCAATGACCTGAAAGTCATTGAACAAAATAGAAATAATTTTGACCATAAATCAATCGAAGAGAATCGCGTCTTTGGTACATTAATTAGAATTCAAGTAATTTGCTAGCTATTCTCCAAGGAATTATACACGGTGGGGTACCCACACATTTAATCCGTCAAGATGTTGATGCTCATAGCTATTTTGAAAGTTATCAGGAAATTTTTGATAACTACATTGACAAGTTGAAAAGCGAGCACAAAAGTAAAGACAACAAACTAGCCTTTGAGTATCTTAATACCATAAAAAACATCAGAATTTCCAGGTAAGTTAGCTTTTTCTTTTCTTATTTTAGTATTCGAAGTAGTCAAGACTTCAGTATAGAAAGCTTGGACTTTATAAGGGTTCCCTCTCTGTTGATTCCTGCGGGACATTCTCTTCCAGAATTCACTGCAACGGAAATAAAGCCCAAGTATCTGATTGCCAATCAATGTCTAAAAGCTTAGGTTCAGATTAGAAGTTAAGAAAGGTGTAAGATGGAGCTTTGAGAGAGAAATTTCTGAACTGGAAGAAGAAATTAAAGTTGACAACAACGGAGAAGGACACAAGGAAAAAGAGAGATTCACCAAGAAAGAACTAAAGCAACTTGAGGAAAGTATCAAGAAGAATAGAGATAGAATTAAAGAGATGATCAGAGTCCAACATGAATCTGATCTTCTCAACAAGTTGCATAAACTCGTTGAACAAGGAGCTGAAATCTCTCAGATGTTACATATCGAAACCGAAAACAACAACATTGAGTTCTTTGAAAAACTTAGTCCTGAAGATAAGAAACTGGTGCTGGCTTTAGCTAGTGAGGACTTTATAAATTCTCTGAAAGAAGAGCAGAAGAAGGAGGCAGGAGAACTCAAAGAGGCTTTACTGAAAAGAGAGAAGAAGGGCAAAGAGGAAGATGAATTATCTCATGAAGGAGGTGATGATGTTGAAGAGTATTCCTCAAGTGAAAGTGATGAAGAAGAATACGTAGATGAAGATGAAGAAAACGAAGTTGAAGAAGAGTGCTCAGATGTTCCAGGTGATCCAAATCCCAATTCCAAGAAAAATGAACAGGAAGAAGATGATGGAGAATGGGAAGATGAAGACGAAGATGGTGATGGCCAGGATGATAATGATGAAGACTATGAAGATGTTGATGAAGACGAGAGTGAAGAAGACAAGAATAAAGGTGTTATCTCACCTCCTGAGCTTGTTCCAATGGATTACGTCCCTCCAAAGAATGATAACACTCACGAAGAAGAGAAGAAAGAAGAAGTCAAAAACACTGAGAGCGGAAGCGAGGATGATGGAGGTTATCACGAAGCTCATAGAAGGTTTGAAGAAGAGCAAAAGCAACATGAGAGACCAAAAAAGAAGAAAAAGCCTAAGAAGGATGATGAATGGGAAGATGAGCCCGAAGAAACCATTTCTTCTGACTGTCATACACATGAGCTCTCAGTTTCCTCATATGTTGATTCTCTCCATCCTGAGGATGTAGTATCTGAAGATGACTTCGATGAGGATATGAGCAGCGAGGATGAGAATGCAGATATTGATGATGCTGATCAGCCACAATATGACGAAATGTATGAAATAAATGATGAAAATGATGAGGAAGAAGAATGGACAAACTGGGAGACTCACTTCAGACAAGCCAAGAGCTATATTAAAACCATTGAGGATTTGCAAACTCCCACTTTTAAGCAATTTGAAGAAATAAGAAATCCTGAAGATGAAAAGGAATTTGTAATAAAAATCTTCAATCTCTTCATTTACAACAAGAAAAGAGACGCCCTCGACTGGGATGATGAGATCGAGCATATGAACTCCTATTCCCTATTCTACAGATATCTCATTCTGGCCCTGCTAGACCCCAGAAGAGAGAAGGTTCTTCTTTCAGTTCTTGTCCTTAACCTTCTTGGTTATACTCCAAAAGGAACCAAGGAAATCTCCAATCCCCACCTCATAAAAGACAAAATCATCAATTTCTTACATCAATATGCCATCAAGAACCCCTATATCTTCTTCACAACACTTGAGCTTAAGGATTACCTCCCTCTCCTGGATACTACTAATAAGATTGCTGAAGCTCCAGAGCAATTCAACCTACTTGAACTCCTTATTAGCTTCTATCTTGTTGATTTCACAACTGAAAATTCTAAGAGGGTTATCCTGGTTTTATTGCAGAGACTTATAAGTTTCCTCCTCAAGCTCAGATATGCTTCTAAGCCTGATGACACTCCGCAATTCTTCAAAGAATTAAGAGAAAAGTCTGTTCAAGTCTTGGACGACAAAATTGTTGATAAACTTGTCAGCATTACAGCCAATCCAGAAATTATAAACACTAAGAGCAGACTAAGATACTATTGCTTATGGTTAGTCTATCTAGCCTATGACTCAAGATACATAAAGAAGCTAATAAATGCTGCTGAGAACCTCCTCAAGAGCCAAATCCCTGTGGAGAATAATAAACTTAAGGAATTTATCTCCTACAGCAAGAATGTCCTAAGTAAACAAACCATTCAAGATGAAGATCATTACTTCTTCATCAATTTCTTCTCTAACGTCTACTGGAATGTCCCAGATATCGTTGGAATCATCAGAAGTGCCGTCATAAACTCTCCAGATTTTAGTGAAGAGATGCAAGCCTATATCACTGAAAACCCAATTTTCTCCCAAGACTTGACTAATGTTTCTCTTGTCTATATGGAAGCCCTCGAAATCATCACCAAGCTAAGAGAGAAAAATATCTTGACGCAGGTTGGTAGGATGAAGGAAAAGTTTAAGAAAATGCTTGAGGTCCCAGTCCAGCTCTACAGCATCTTGATTAAGCTCAAAGAACTGAAAACAAAGATCAAGTCCTTAGATAAGATCTTTGGAGAACTAGAGATACCTGCATTAACTAAGAGATTCTCAAGTGATATCCAATCTGCTCCTCCTTTGAAACTTGAAAAAAGCTATTCGGAATTAGGAAAGGCAGAGAACCTGAACTTTGTAGACACTATGACTCAATGGGTTGGAAAGTGCAGAAGTTTGATCAATGAGACTTTCAGGGTCAGCAGCTCTGATATTCACCAGGAAGAATCGAACATGTCCTTGGTCAAGAAATTCCCTTGGTTGATTGACCTGAAGACTAAGGAAAAAATTTTGAGAGAAGTTTTTCAGAAGAAAGTCGACGACTATGAAGAAGAGACTAGTAAAAATAGCAATAAGTCATTAATCTTTTAGCATTCTATATCAGAAGAAATCACATTCTTGAAGACACAATCAAAGAATTTGACAAATATTCCTCCGAGGAGAAAAAATTCTTCAAAATTGAGTTTGTTAAAGAGCCAGGGGTTGATCAAGGTACTATTCCGATATTTTATTCTAATTTGTTAGGTGGACTCAAGAAGGAATGGCTTAACCTACTCAGCAAGGATATCTTCGGTCCTAATGCTGGACTCTTCAAGCTATCCCCAAATGGTAGGAGCATTCATCCCAATCCCCTGTCTCTCATTCAGCCTGGAGCTCTAAGGTTCTTCAAGTTGGCTGGTAACTTAGCAGCTATTGTAAACATCAGCTTTCATTCTTTAACTTTTTAGGCTATCAAAGAAAAGATCCCCATTGATGTCAATTTCTCAAAATCGTTCTTGAAGCTGATCATGAATGTCCAGCCAGTCCTTAATGATCTAGAAGATATAGATCCCGAGTTGATGAGCTCACTTAAATGGATGCTCCATAATGATGTTAGTGTTCTTGAACAGCCTTTCATGTACGAGCTTGAACTTATTGGACTTCGTGTGAGCCAGGAACTTAGAAAAGGTGGCTTTGATGTGATTGTTGATGAGACTAATAAAACTGAATACATTGAAAAACTTCTCCTGGTGAAGACTTATAAGGAAGTCTCTCAGCAGATTGAAAAGTTCAAAGAAGGATTTTATGAGATTATTCCTCAGGATATTATGGAGATGTTCTCTCCCGGAGAACTCGAAATTTTGATCTCAGGACAATCCGAAATTGATGTTGAAGATTTGAAGAACCATGCCAAATATTCTAACTTACATAAAGATGATCCGATTGTGAAGTGGTTCTGGGAGATAGTAGAAAATATGGACCAGATTACCCTAGCAAATCTATTATTCTTTATCACAGGTATAATGAATAACATATAGAAAAATAAACCTATAGGTAGCTCAAAAGTTCCACATGGAGGTTTCAAGGAATTGCCTATTACACTCAAAAAAGGATCAACTGATATATCAACTCTTCCTATAGCTCATACATGGTAGGCTTTTGTGGTTTTTTATAATTCTCTAGTTTCCAAGAATTAGAAATTCCCGTTTATTACTCAAAGGAACAGCTCCATGAGAAGCTTTTCTTAGCTATTATTGAAGGAAGAGAGGGCTTCCACATGGCCTAATCTTGTCTCTCAAGATATTTAATGCAATCTATGTGTGTATATATATATGATTTGCTTTTATTAAACTTTCAAAATGCGAAATAAACCTTCTATAACAATTGTTTTCATATTTGATGAGAAAAAATAGTTATTACGGGTTTAGAATAAGCAACTAGGTATTTTGAAGACTTTGATCCTTAGAGTGAACTTCGTTAGGGTCGATAATTTCGCGGATTATTTGATCTTTAGCGAACATTTAAATTTTATTTTAGCTGTTAACTTACGAAAATGAAAACTTACACTCAGAAGCTCGACAATTACCTCTTCCAGTCCCGCTCAATACCCACCAGGTACTTATTAAATATCTACTCATCTAATTTGTCATAGTCCTAAGACTTCTCAGCCCTTTTCTTCTCCACAAATGAAGATAAAAAATTTCGACTTTGCAACAACCTCAAAGAACTCCTTTGTCGGCCTCGACCTCACTAAGAACTTTGATCTGAGTCTTATGGGGCCTGACTCTCTATCTACACCCAGAGATCGTGATACTTTGAAACTCAAAAACGGACAATCTGGTAAGAAGGTTCACATTATCGATGATAGCCCCACAGACCCGATTGCTATGTTAGACAGCCTCAAGAAAAAGAGAATTGATAGAACTGACAAAATGCTTAAAGAGCTAACCTCTTTGGGAAATACTGAAGAAACTCCCAAAAATGATGTCAGCCTTATCCTCAGGGACATCAATAATACCATCAAGGACATCAGAAACTTGGCCAATAGGTCCAAGACCATGACTGAAACCAGAGAGACTAATGTCTCATTCTCTAAGGAGAATAGCAAACTGTTAGAAATAGATGAGAGTGCCTGGACTCTCAACTCCAGCACTGCTAACCTGAAGCAAAAGCTACTCAATAAAGCTCAAAATACCGCTTCCAAAAAGCTCTCCAACTCAAATTATTCTTCGTTCCTTCCTGACTCCGGCAAGAAAGTCACCATTAAGGCTCCTAACGATAACTATGATCTTGATGAATATCTTCCAGGAAAGAGTTTCCTGAAGGTCAGTGAACCTGAAGAGAGTATTGCTTCCTTGCATCCTAGAAGCAAATCCTCAACAAATGGAAAGGAAAATTCCTTTGATACTCTAAGTTCACCCAAAGGATTCCTATCACCAACAGCTTCATCCCATTCATTCGCTCCACTTAAGAGCATCCTCAGAGATACTAGCCACCGCAATGTTGACCAAGGTCTTGAAAACCAAAAACAGCTAATTAGACAATATGTCAGAGATATCGTCGAAAATGAAATCGGAAATCCGGAGAATCTAACTCAAGGAAAGCTAATTGATCTTATCTCAAAGATCCTCATTGGGTTCTTAGATAAGCTCAATGATAACCCTATCCTTAATCCCCAGCAGAAGACTCTCAAATTAAGTGAACTCCTTAGTGAAACTAGAGTCCAAAGGCCTAAGTCCGTCAACATTTTAGAAAAGGTTCCCAGTATCAGTTATACTCCTCCAAAGAACCTTGAAAGTCCTAAACCCGATATCTATAGCAGTATTGACTTCGCTGGCGCCAAAATTGTTGAAAGCACATTACCTTCGAGCCGCAGTAATCATAGAGAAACCTATAAAAGAGAGTCATCTGGACTAAGAACCTCTTACGAGAGATCTAGTTCAAAACAAAATCGTATCAAACTCCTTAGCTCCGATGAATATCCTTTATCCGCTGATAAATCAATTGAATCTCCCAACCTTAGCGTTACTCACGATCATGAGAGAAGCCGCCTAGGACAATATAGAGATTCTGCCAGAGATAACAGCCTAACACACAGCCAAACCTTGTCAAGAAACGTGTCTCCTACCGTTAGTACAAGTGTGAACTTAGACATTAAAGATCTAAGCTCAAGTAATAACTCAACCCCTCTTCCTGAGAATCCAAATCCACAACCTAAACCAGATCCCTACGCTCTAAGAGAAAGTCTTATAAGGGCTGAATTAGCTTTGAGCAAGACAGATACTGATGAAATCTTGCCTAAGCTGACTTCTGATCAACTTATTGCTGCTAAGCATTCCAAATATGAAAGAACCAGCGCCTTGGCATCAAGTATGCATCAATATCCTAATAGTAATATTTTAGTTCTTTCCCCCCGCAATGACTCTGATTACAAGAAGTACAGAACTGAAAGAAGAGCCCACGACAGATATAGACCCTACAGCGTCGATAGCACAATCACTTCTTCTAGAAACCCATCTTCTACCCTCAATAAATCTCTTACTGAAGAAAGATCCTCCTCTTTGACTAGAGTTGAAAAGCCTAAGGAAGCTCATAAGAGTGACCCTGAAGTTGCTAGATACAAGCCAAAAAGCAGTAAGTGATTCCATGATACTATGTAATTTTATAGGACTAGAGTTATTTGATGAACAACAAAGAATGCTCCAAGAAAAAGAAAAGACCCCTGAACAAAAGTTTAAGCAAGAGGTTGGATCTGACCTCTATGAAAGACTCCAAGCCTCTCAAAATAAATATAAAATAGATGTCAAGGAACCGTAAACGATCCAATATTTTCTCTAATAGCTTAGAATTAAGGAAATGCCTAACGAAAATGAAGACTCAATGCTTGAAGACAAAGAAAGTGCTAGAGACCATAATGGTCAGTCCAACGGAAGACCCTATGATTTCTCTTTCAAGGGATCTTTCAGAGGAACTAGCGGCAATAATACCAATAATATTTTCACCTTGAGCAATGATGGAGACTCTGTTACTGGAAGGGCATCATCTAATTTCCCAAAGGTTGAAGAAAAGACAACTACTACAAGCAAATGGAAAAGTGCTGCTCTTCTTGAAAAGATGAACTAAGAAACTAAGCAAGAGTTTTTATATAATTCTGTTTGAAAATTCTAATTGATACTTCTTGTTTCAATCCATATTATTACTAACATATAATGATCCCATCTTATAAGATATCCTTGTTGAATATTATCATAATTAAAACATCTCGAAGTTGTTTAGTCAAAAGTTGTTTCATATCAATTATTATACTATAAATTGTTTATTAATACATTTCATTAGCTTTTATATACTCACTGTCCCAATAAAATGAAAAATATAGATACCTAGTCTTACCATAGCCTGTGGTTTCAAGCCTAGTTTGTTTAGATCATTTTTTCCTTTGTAAATGGCGTGTTTTTACACAGAATATAACTTAATAACAAATTTTATTTGGAAATGCGTGTAGCTAACTCAGGAAATAAGATGAGGACCCCAGAGAAAGGATCTCCCACTAAAGCAAGACCAGAAACAGCAAGTGCAAAGAAGCACCTCATTGCCGTGCAAGAATTTCAATATCAGCCTAAGTCTGTTATACCTTTATCACAAAGTAATTCAGAGAAAAAGGCTGTTGGCAGTCCTGGTAGAAGGTAAGATAGATCTCTTCCAACATCAAGAATTAGGAGTTATGCAGATATGTCAAAATCAGCTGAAAAGGGAACTAAATCCGCACGAAGAAGCCAGACAAATTTAACATCTCCTACAAAACCATTATTTTCGGGTAATAAAGCCTTGAAAACGTCTCATAATTTAGAGAATAAAAGACCTGGAAGGGTTGAAGTTGCATCCCCTGAACAACTGGTAGCAGGATTGCCTGACCAATATACAGTTGAGCATACAATTCGTGATGGTAGTATCATGCTCAGCCATCTTGAAAAAGTACCCCTAATAAATGGTATGTTTATCAATAGGAATATGAAGAGAAGCTTAAAGAGAAAAAGATTTTGATGAAACTTATTGAAGGAGTAATACTTGAGATAACTTGAATCTAAATCTGCTTTAGTTGAAGCGAGATATTCAATTAGCAGAATTCAAAGCCTCAGAAACCTTGACAACATTCGACAAATGGCATGCAGAAGCCAGGAAACAAAAGGAGGCTGCCATGGTACTCCTGACTGAAGAATTTTTTTTAAGTCTTAGCAAAAAGAAGAACAAAGAAGCTTTATAATGAAAGACATTGAAGTGAACAAACATGAAATACAAGAGGTATAACAGCACTATTATTGAGTCTAATGGATAGATTGGGAAAGAGATGCAACAATATATTGACTTGAATAACCAATGCTTGAATGAGATCCAAAAGGAAAAGCAATACATAATGGAGATTCAAAGAGGAATGGCTGAAATAAGGAAGAAGATCCCTCTTGTTAACGTAATGTGAATGAGCTTTAGTGTTAAGATTATCAGAAAGAAAAGGAAAGACTCCGCTCGGAAATTTTAGTTTCCACAAAGCAACTCAAAACCATGGAAGAGAAGCTCTCAACCTTGGTAACTATTGAAAAAAATACGCATTAATTTTTCCAGGTTCAAGATAAAATGCATTTTGTTGAATCAGTTTCGACTTCCAAGTCTATTCTCGATAAGTGAGAATTCAATAATTCTAGTCAAGAAGGTTCTATACGAAAATTTTCCTGATGTGTTTCCGTAAACGTATATTTTCCTAGATTTTTGTCTTATGCCATGTATGATACTGTCTATGATTATAACTCCAATCTCTCTCTCTCTTTTTCTAGGTGTGAACTTTCAAATAAGTATTCTAATTTTTCTTTTGATAGTTCTTTTTCAGTAATAGCAAAGTTTATAATCATCAAACAGATCTATCCAATACTAAAATTAATATATAACATCATCATATAAGTAAAACAAGTAATAACAAGAAAAGTGAAAAGCGTGTAAATTTTGTCTTCACATCTCGGATTTTTTTTTTATCCTTATTTACATTCAATCCCTTATTAGTAAACAGTTTAATTTACCTATTAGAAGTGGTGCGAACCATAAGATTGGCGATAAGTTTTAGAGTCTTTTCGTTCTCTGTTTTTATAATATTGCAGAGGCAGATTAGTTGAATCTTTGTAAGTACTAATTTTAAGATATGGCAGCTTAACTTACTGAGAAGATTTGATAGTTGATAAGGGTTCATTCGCGAAATCTTTGTCATAGATTAAGGGAGGATTCACCTTATTTTGTGCATAAATAAAGATTATTAATGCAGAATCTCAAATACTCAAGATGTTTTTTCCATTCCTTTAGTTCCTCGTGCTTAGACAAGATTCCTTGTTGAAACTGTGCATTGTTTGTCTCATAACTCGATATGAATTAATTAAAAATAAGAATAATTCTACACAGCATCTGAATATTTTTCCTTTGTCGGGGTTTCAAAGTTTCTAATTTTATTTGACTGTGATTGCTGGCCATATGGTTTCGTTGATATAGGCTCTAAGGGATGATCTATCGGGTTTTTGAAATCCTTATCGAGTTTCCTTAGATTTCACTAATTTAAATGAAAAGTCTACCTGATAACTACTCTTCCATCCACATCGGCATGAGCTATTCTTACTCTTGGTACATATTCCTTCATCTCTCTGGAGATACTATCAGAAAGATGAGGAGTAAGTTGCTTCAGAGTTCTCTTGCTTTTGAATTTATAGTGTTTATACATTTCGCTTTTAGTTGTGTTTAGCTCTGTTGCCAGCTTATTATTTTTTTTTCCATTTTCTGTAACTCATCCAACAACTCCATTTGCATTTTCTCATTGTTTTCTTTCATTTCTTGTAATTTATTCACAAATTCCATTTTCATCTTATTATTTTTTTCTTCCATTGCTTCAAACTCCATTCCCTTCCAAGTAAATAAACCATAATTTACTTTTTTCCAAGTTTCAAACTCAACAAACATTGTATTAATCCTTCTAATTAATCTCAAATTAGTAAACTCTAGGGCATCAACTAAGCTTGAGATATCCCGTTAGAAGCACACCTGGATGTAAAGCAAGCCCTCTAGTCATTGACTTATATAGCCTATACAAGGGCACATACATATCTGCAACAACTGTTATTTGAATTCCATGGCTTATGAACTCGCTTGTTACAGGAAATTCTTGTTTTGTACTTGAAACATCTCGAACTAGATCTGCTCTGCCATCATGTAATGCTATGACATATACATTTGAGAAGAAATATCCGTGTAGGCTTAATTTATACAAGAGCTTTTGATATCTGGAAAAATCCAATATTTGTTTGAGAGCTCTCGTTTCTAATGTTTTCTTTGATTCAAATATGATCAAAGAACGATTACCTTTGTGTTTTCGTCCCAAATCTGAAAGAAAGGTTCGGCTGATTTCGATAGTTCTTGATTTTGCATTCGCCTATTGATAATTGTTTTCAGCATTAGTAAAAGATCATTAAGGAGTAAATCTTCTTGGGCTATGTAGAGCCCATCTACTTCAACTTCATAGGGGAAATATCTGTATTGATTCAAATCAATGAGATTCAAATTTTGGCATTCTGGATTAATGCCTACTTCTCTCAGCATTGTTTCTAGTACAAGTCCTGGAATTCCATATATTCTTCAATGTCAGGAAATGAGATAAAAACAGTAGAAATGATAATTTCATTTTGATTTGTGCTCGGAGTGCTAGGCAAGTTCACTACATTGAGCTCATTCTCCATTAAACTTGTTTGGGAGTGTTAAATTTGTGTTTAAATTCAAATATTACTAAAAAAATCTTGGATTCGTTAATATAATCGAAGTTTTTTGCTCTAAATATGAATTCTCCTATAGATATCAGGATAGTGTGATCGGAAGAACGAAATAAAAACTGAGACTTTATAAAAATTAGTGCAAATGTTTAAAAGATTATGTTGTAATCTGAATTAAGCTGACACAAAATGTAATCCTACTTAGTACACTACCATTAATAGTATAAACTTTATACTATTACTAGTGTTCAAAATAGAAAATGGAATCACTATAAGATAATTATCAAAGAAATCCTGAAGAATTCATTCTGTTTTATTATTGTAGAATGTATATGGGTTTGAACCAACAGAAGCAAATTTTAGATTATCAAATGGATTGTTAATTAAAAGCCATTCACATTTTCATAATCAGGTAGTTATCAAGGGATAAACTTGAATTTCATAGAATTTGTTGAGTGGGGCCCAAATTCTTATCGCACCCATCAACGAATCTAACCGGGTTAGTATAAATCATCTTAAGGTTTTCTCGAGTTTGACATTTTTAGATATGTTTATTAAGATATTTTGGTCATACTTAATGGGGTCATTCCAGTTCGTTTCACATTCAATACGATAAATTTATTTATTTCAGATGAGGGCAAATGCCTATTTAAAGGACGACGAGGCCAACAATCAAGAGGTTCTAGAACTCCACAGTTATTTCCAAGATGAGATTAACTTCGATATTCACAACACACAAATAAAGTTCGCTTCTCGTGACCAAATTGATGATTTAAAGACCCTTCTCATCAAACGACTAAAAGAACAAAAGGCAAAATTGCAATCCTGGTTAAATCAGGATAAATCCATGAACTTCGATCTATTCTTTGACTTTACCCAACCTAGTTCCCGTCAAGATTCATGGGATTTACTCAAAGTCTATGATTGTACTAACTTCATCGAGAGAAATAGTTTATTGAATTCCGTTGTGGGCGAGGAGCAATGGGTCGTCCAGAACTTTAATGATATCCCCAGCCTGACTGGATGTAACGTGACTCAGAGAATCGCAAAAGTCGTTAAGCCTATAAATATTAGATCAAGAGCCTTCACGTTAAATATCAGCTTCACTCTCTGTGGAGAATCGTGCTTCAATATTATCACCCGTAGCAAACAGAATAACGAAGAAACCACTATCATTAAATTTGCCAAGACTGGTAAAGGAAGCTCACAGAGATTGTTCTTATTGTTTGGAGTACTCGGCAGTACTAAGAAGGAAATAGTATATACCAAGAAGACAGAAATCCCAGTCTTGACCCTAAAGCAACATCATATTGACAAAAATTACTTGGATATCAGTTGTTGTGTTCACGATAATGGAGACCAATTTTTAGTTGTTAGCGGGGAGGTTAACCAAGCAACAAATCAGTATTTCAAAGCACGATATGAGCAGATAGTTCCTTATTTTGAAGAGTTCTTCATATATATGTTTGCTGAAAAAGATAATGCCGTGATTAAGAAGTTAAGGCTGAAACTTGGAGATAGAGAAAATTTCACAGAATCTAAGGATAAATCAAGAATGACACAAAGGTGCTGTCAGATTTTTTAAATGACTAACATGTATTCATATTTCTTTGTACCAAATGATGATATTCTCATATATTACACCCTACAGTTTTCAAAATGCTTTTGAGCTCAATAAGCATTCCCTTAATTAATTTAAACACAAAAGAATTTATTGAAAAATGTACCAAATTCCAGCTAACCTACTCCCCAAGACCCTGAAGAATAAAATCAGTCTTCCTAACCTCACTAAAATTGAAATCCTCCACAGAAATAAATCCAATATGTTCATCAATACACTTGTTTTCATTAAGAAGTTTGGTCCTTCCATAAAATACTATAATGAGCATTTGACCTTTAAAAGAACCATAGTTCCTGAAAGAAACTCACCTTTGATTACTGTGTATGGACCCGAGAATAAAAAGTTAGGAGAATTTGAACCTGGACTTCTTACTCCTGAGGAAATTTTGCAGAAGATAGAACAATTTAATCAAGAGAAAAAGCAGTAGGACTTAATCCATATTTACATTCAATCTCTTTATGGGCTTATTGTAAATGCATGTTCTTTTGTGAAATTACCCATAGTCGTATGGACCTGAAATAAAGCTTGAAACCCAACAAATCTAAATAAAATTTAACAACGATGGACAAAGTTCTGCACCCAAGACAGGAGCCAGCAGATGAGGTACACGATGAACCCATAAAGAAAATAAAAACAGAGGTTACATTAATAATTCAAGATTGCTCAATATTATAAAGAAATTTAAGGATGCTCCTTTGAAGCTGAAGGTCTTGAAAAAATACAAGAAGGCTAGGTACATATCCTATCCGTTTTCTAATTTGTTAGAGCTTGTATATTAACTTTACCCCATGGAGACGTACAGACCCCAGTATATATGCCTGTAGGAACTAAAGGAGCTATCAAAGGTGAGGGAATAAGGATTATTTTCCTAATATTAATCAGGCCTAACAGCCGAAGAAATGGAAGAACTTGGATGTAGAATTCTACTGGGGAACACATATCATCTAGCATATAAACCAGGTGGTGAACTCCTAGAAAAATTTGGAGGTATAAGGAAGCCATTCATGGTTAACAAATAGGACTCCACAAATTCGCAAACTGGAAATATAATATCTTGACGGATAGTGGTGGATTCCAAATGGTTTCTTTATCAAAGCTTTGTGAAATTAATGAAGTTCATAAATTTTTTTCGTTCCATAAACAGCTCAGGAAGGAGTCAAATTTGAGAATCCCTTTGACAAAAGTGAAATGTTCTTAAGACCTGAAGATTCTATGAGGATCCAAAATCAAATAGGAGGAGATATTATGATGGCATTGGATGATGTCGTTAAAACCACAACTAAAGGACCAAGAATGGCAGAAGCTCAAGAGAGAACAACAAGGCAAAAAGTCATAGAAATTCAAAGATAATTTAATAGATGGATTGATAGATGCATTGAGGCTCATTCTAGACCTACTGAACAAAACCTTTATCCAATTATCCAGGGAGGTGTTGACCTAGAATTGAGAAGAAAATCTCTTAATGATTTAATTGCTAGAGAAGCCCCAGGTTATGCTATTGGAGGTCTTGCTGGTGGTGAAGACAAAGTAATCCTCATTCTCAAAATAGTGATTCCTAGAATGATTTCTGGAAAGTAGTAGATTTCTGTACTGACCATCTTCCCGAAGATAAGCCTAGATATCTCATGGGTGTAGGATACCCTATTGATCTTGTTGTCTGCAGTTGCCTTGGTGTTGATCAATTCGATTGTGTCTATCCAACCAGAACTGCTAGGTAATTCCTAGATCACTTTTTATAATAATGAAGATTTGGTACAGCTTTGACTAAATATGGTGTTCTTAAATTGGTTAAGCCTGAAAACAAAACAGATTTGAGACCTATTCAAGAAGGATGTGAATGCCCAGTAAAAATAATTCCAATAAAACTGAAATATTAGACCTGCAAAAATTATACAAGATCCTATTTGAACATGGTAGCCACAAAAGAGGAAGTCGGAGCTCACTTAATTACCACCCATAACATATACTTCTTGCTCAACCTCATGAAGGGCATACACAACGCCATATTAGAAGAAAAATTGGAAGAATTTGTTAAGTAAGAATAAATGATTCATGCACTAATATACTAGTGATTTCTTGAAGACATACTTTGCTGAGGAACAGGAGATTCCAGGATGGGTCTTTGATGCTTTGACTAAGGCTGGAATCCAAGTGACCGCTTATAAGAGATCTGAAAAGAAAGACTTAGACAATTTAGAAAAATAACGTGGCTGAACTTGTAATTTTATCAAAATGGGTATGTATAAACATAATAATCTCGAAAAGAGAAGGACCATAAAATAAAGTGTTACAATAAGAGCTAAATACTTCAAAAGTGTAAATTTTATAACACCAATTCCTATGTATATTTATAAAAGCAAATATTTAATTAGGTTTCCTTAAAGATGCTGGTAGTCAAAAAGTTCATTCCTCCATTCTGGAGATGCTCTCTTTGTTTATCAATTAAATCCCTAATCATAGTCTTTCTGGTCCCTGTCCCAGAATTATATGAGGCTCCAGGATTATATGGTTCAGTTTCATGGGTGCTAAAATAATTAGAAAAAATAACATAAAAATTACTATATATTTGAACTTCTTCTTCCTTCTTCTAAAGTAGAGAATATTTCAGCAAAGACTTTTCTATTTTCAGGAATATGGGTCTTTCTCTCCTTGAAATTGTTGAGTTGCATGTTGGCCATACTGACCGGGGTTGTTGCTTTGCTATTAGGAAGGCTCATCTTGTTTCCAATTACGGGAACAGGGACAGGATTCCCTTTAGTGACTGTCTGGATATAATTGTTGTGTATGTTGCTGAATCCTCCTGGGGGCATGAAATTGCCCTTTGATGAGCTTCTTTTGAGAGTACTTTGCTCTGCATACCTTGAGGGTGTTTCTGATCCCTTTTTGTTTAATTTGCTGGTTGGGGTCATTCTCTGGTTCGACAAATTTTCTTTATTACTTTTGGGAACACTAGTAGGCTTGGCGCTTGCACTTCTTCCTTTGGACATGATTGGATCATCTTTCTTCATATTGCTAGGAGGCATTCTTGGATTTCCTGTTCTAGCATTAGCTTCAGCTTTGGAATTCTCTTTTGTTGCTTGAGCCGTTTGATTATGCTTGACTAGGACTTCTCCTAACATTCTCAATGTCTCTTGGTCTTTTGTGGTAAGTACGTATCTCTTAGCTCTATACTCATCAATAAGCGCACGAATCTCTGCCAACACTGGCTCACCCAAGGCCATATGGCTAATTGATGCCAAGGCTGCGAGCTTACCTCTGAACAATTTGAGATTTTCTCTTTCTTGGCCTAATGATCTGATATCGCATAGCTTTTTTTCCAGGCTTATGGAGTCAATAGGTTTAGTCGAATCAATAGACATCATTGGATTGAAATTACTTTCAGTAAGAGCAACTGAGGATTGTGGTCTTCCAAGATAATAGTCAGTCAGCTCCTTGCTACTATTTTGATTATACTTGACTAATTGGGGTTCAAATTTGCTCTTTCCAAAGTTTTCTAACTGATCTCTCTTCAAAGTGCTCTCAGTGGTTCCACTTTGGTTGCTGCCTCTTCTGTAGTGAATAGGCTGAGTGACTTGGGTGGCTTGAGACTGATTGTGGTAGCTTCCTCTTCCTAATTGCAAAGAAGAAGTTATTCTTCCAGATTGTTTGGTGGAGTCACCAGATTCATATTGAATGTTTGAGTCCATTGGGACCTTGATCATGAGGTTGCTGTTCCTCTTGCTTTGAACTGAATTTCTGGTGGAGCCTTGGTTATTTTGAGAGATATAAATGTTGCTCTCTCTTCTTACAGATGGTTCATAGAAGAGTTCCTTGGGCTCCTCACCGATAGAATCAAGGACTTCAATCCCTTTTCGAATATAAATCTGTTCGGATTCTTCATAAGGAACTGAATTTTCATTTTTGATTGGAGAAAGGCAGTTTACTGTGAGAGGAGCTTGGTCTCTAAGGTATTTTGCTGACTCGGGAGGTTCAGAATAATCTCTAGCAGACTCATTTCTGATAGCATAGTTTCCTTCGATTGAGGCAATATCATTAAGCTGAATTCTTTCGGAAGTTAAAATGTTGTTAGAGTCTCCAGAAGTATACCTTTCATGGGAAGCCAATGTGGTAGGATCAGATTGCTCAGTAGCTCTAGTAGGAACAAAGGCGTTTGGCGAGTTGAAAGTATTCATAAGGTTCTTTGATATTCTATCAACTGGTTTAGCTGGCTCAATATGATGATTATTTGTACCAAGCTTCTCATCGATTTCATATAGAGATTTGCTGATCTTTTGCTCAAGATTTGTGAGAAGATTTTTCAAGATTGAACTCTTTTGTTCAATCTCTTTTTGTTCCTTTCCTCCAGAGGAGCCAGGGGTTTTAGGCATCCTACTCTTTTCTTGGCTGCCTCTGCTCTGCTGTTCTTGGATTTGAGATCTTAAATTATTGATAATTTCATTGTTATTTTGAAGCATAAGGTCTTTCTTCTTGAGTTCCGCTTTCATTCTCATGAGTTCTTCTTCCATTTGAGAAATTTGTCTGTCCTTCATAATCTTCTCATGAGCAAGATTAATAGCTTCTTTCTTTATCTCTATATTCTGAGCTTCAGTATCAAGAGCCTCAATAGCCAGTAATTTTTTGGCTAATTCAAGATCTTCAATTTTGTTTAGGGAAGCAATATATTCATTCAAAGTTTCTTTGAGATTCCTATTCTCTTTGATATTCATTTTGAGAGAGTTCTCAACCTCCCTCTTGATCCTTTCATTATTCTGCATAGTATTCTTCAAACTAATGATTCTTTGTTGAATTTCTGTCTTGCGTGTCTCATCAACCCGCTCAAGACTGTCATATAATTGAGCGAGAGTTTCCTTATTTTGAGCTTCAAGTTCATTCATTTCTCTTAGAGTCTGGCCTATTTCCCAGTTTTCTTCCAGATTCTCAAAGATTTTATTGGTTGTTTGGTCAAGATCATCACGTCCTGGGCTGCTATTTCTGGAGTATTTATGTTTTTCAAGATGAGCTACAGAGTGTGCTGATGTCATAGGTCTTCTGTTCTTTTCAGGTGATGCCTTTTTATTTTTGAGTTGAGCCTTCAGTGACTCGATCTCACTTTTCAAATTTTCTATAATTTCCTTGTATTGAGAAACATGAAGTTCGACTTCTTTTGTATTCTTTACAACTTTCTTCTTAATATTCTTTGCTCTGCTAGCATACTTTAATGTGTTTACTGTTTCTTCGTAGCACGTATAAGAAGGTGAGATACAAGCAATCATAATAGTTTTTGTATTTCCACCCAAGGAGTCCTTCAAGAGTCTGGTCAGTTTAGAATCTCTGTAAGGTACGAAGGCACCCTTCTTGTTGGGATCACTTAGGATATTTATACAATTTCCCAAAGACAAAAGACTTCTGTTAATATTGGCACCTTCCAAGAGCCTTAGACCTCTATTCTCAGTTACAGCTGCTCTTTCACTTCCAGCCAAGTCAATTAAGCTCAGCTTGGACTGATAGACATGGTCCCTGATATCCATGGTTCTATTTCTTCTTTCGATAAGCACTTGGATGATTGCATGGGATCTAGAAGAGAATGTATTGGCGGCTGTGGATGCCATAGTTCTTCTAGAATTTCCTGAAATAATAATCTGACTCACTTCTTCAACAGAACTAACGGGAACTTCAGTCAGATCGGCAACAAAAACTCCTCTCTCGGGATCTTCAACGATCATCAAATTTTGATTATCACCTTTTAGCAAGTCTCTGACTTGTTCGTTGTAGATCTCGAGATAACTAATCTTTATATCAAATACAAATTGCGAGTATTGAGGAGAATGGGTCTTTCTGAAGAGTTCAACTAAAGTGTTTAATATAAGTCCAGTGTTATCTTCATTCATAAGGTCATAATTAAGTTCACCAAACAAGGTATGTGTCTTTCCTGCACCAGTCATACCGTAGGCGAACAAAGTGGCATTATACCCGTTAAGAGCGTTGTCAAGTAGGGGAAGCATAGTCTTATCAAAGACTTTTTTAGTATTATCATTTTCTCCAAAAACACCATCAAAGACATAGGATTTCTCCCTCTTATAGGATGATTCGTTGATTATGTCAGGATCAAGAACAAAAATCTACGCATATTTAAAAATTGAGGAGAAGTACTATACCATATCATCTTGTATTTTTATGATATTCATCTGTTTTCGATTGTTCTTCTTGGACAGTTCTTTTGAGTTCAATGGGCGAACTCTTACATAAACTTTGAAGGCATCTCCATCATTATCCTGATTATTGGGGGGCCTTTTAAATTATATAGAGGAAATGAAGTCGTGTTACTCGTCAATCATACCAATTTGACTTCCGTGACAATCCAATTGAGAAACCTGTTGGACTATGGAACTAGGGTAACTGATCTCTGAATTTGAGTACATGCAGAGAGGCCTTGTAATTTATTGAAATTTAAATAGATGTCAGTTTTGAATTAAAGATTAAGTCTGCATGAGAAAGGCCTTTTCATTTGTACAGTGAGCATCTTACATGTTGTATACGGATGAATTGACATAAGCCCTTAACATATATCTATTTTTACATATATTTTTTTCCAAATAAATTATACAGTGGTTCTTCTATTTGTTCCAGCTGGATGTTCACCTAATATTTTACTAATATTCAACAAGTATTTTACCCATCTGGATGTCAGCACCGAAAACTCCTTTTTCTGGAAGCTATTAACATTAGAATAAAATTCATAAAATATCAATACCAATCCTTCATCTGGCCTGTAGAAGCTAAGTTGGTTTTGCATAACTCCGTGGATAATGCCAGCCAAGATAGACATGAATAAGCAGTATGTCATGATGTAAATCCAGAAATTAGTTTCCCAACCAACGCCTATTTCTATTAGATGAATAGATACTATATTACTGTCAAGTTCGATTTTATTCTTTTCAACCCATCCAACCTTTCCTTCGGAAGCTGAGAAGAGAACTAAGGCTGAGATGTTATTTTCTTCAACATAAAAGATTTGGTTGTTCACAACAGTTTCGTTCCAGACCATCAAATTAAGGGGAATATCATGGAAAATATTCATTTCAACTTCGAATGTGGTACGTCCCCTGACTGTAACATTTTTGGTTTCTGGGTCTCTAATAAAGTATCCTAATTCATTAACAATTTGGAATCTAAAAATTACTGATTTCATTTTGAGTGACACAAATATAATCAAAGTCTTCAGGGTGCTCAGCAGGTTTATAGATCAAGAAGTCATTGACTCCTGGGTCAATGTCTCCTCTGGTTTTCAGCTGGTATCTTATGAGTTCGACAAACTCCCAGTTGGGGAATGAGGCAGCCTTAGAATCCTTGAAATTAAGGCTTTATTATAGATTCTTATACCCAGGTGTTAAGAAGGATTCCAATCTTTCTAGAAGTGGGGTGGATCAGGACGAGGTCCTTACCAGCTGTGGAATAGACTCTTGTGAAGTAAACATGATTGAACCTGTAGTCATCATTGAAGATGAAATCAGAAATGGTCTTGAGGACAGAAAATCCTGAATCATCCCTGTACAACAATCCTGTCAACTATAGCTTAATGCAATGTATCTCAAAAACTACCTTCTTATTCATCACAATAACAATATCGGAATTTCCTTCACCGTCAAGATCTTGATAACCAATGAGTCTCACATTATCAGGTTGCTCAAAGGTGTGGATCTTGAAAATCTTATAATCTTTTGAGTTTGTAGCTCTCTGAACCCTTCTCTTTTAGAATGTATTTCAAGTAACTTTACAACAAAATTTTTGTTGGCAATTCGCCTAGGGTATCTTGAAGGATGAGCAAAAAATCTTCATCAGTAGAGCCCTTGAAAGCAATTTTGAGTGCAGAGGTCACATAATACTGGAAACTCAATGCATGCAAAAATAAGTGTTTACTCTATCCCGGTTTTCAAAGTCAAATTCGAAGGGTTGTCCCAAGTCGAATATTACTTTTTCTTCCCACGTCATCGTAAAGGTTGAAGGGGCAGGCTTCTCACCTCTAAAGGGATTCAAAGCAATTATTAACTTCTTTTTGGCCTAGAACATTGAGCTACAAAAAAGTAAATTTCTTTACACCATCCAAGAAGACAACATCATGGGAATCTTCCTTCTGATAGTTTACAATGAAAAACTGATCGGCTTTCTTGTCTGAGATAGCAAATGAATGAATATCTCCTCCAAGTCCTCTAAGATTTGAATACCTAGTACTCTGAGACTAGATGAAAACTGTGCTACCATTCCAAAGCACCATTTCTAGTGACTACAAGATCAATCTCACGGTCGAGGTTGATATAAGCAGGAGCTATTTGAGAATTTGAAGGAAGATCTGAAATAGGTGACCAAAATTTGAAAGTTGAGGTCAAAGGGTCTAAAGAAATAAATTTTTCAAAAGTGGATTGGCCTACTGAAATCGTTAGTTGAAGTTGTGCATTTAACCAGGAGTAACAGAGAGCTGATTAGAAAGATCTGAGCGAATGTTCGTTTTATTAGCCCCATTTAAATTTAAACAAATACAAAATTCAACATCCTAGTCTCTAACACAATAAGTTTGTAGATAGACACAAATGAGTGGGGTCAGGAGCGTCCTGAATTGATCTCTAAATAAAAATAGTCGGAAGAGGCTTTGGGTTGGGATATTTCTTTGAAGACATTCTTCAAAGGCAAGTTATTTATCAATAAGAATCTTCGGAGTGGAGAATTTGTTGAAAAGTTAATATGAAAAGACTAATGTTTAGTTGTTGCAAAAGACTTTTTTTCGAATTCCAAACAATTAATCAATAAATTTTATACTTTAGCCTTGCTATGAAAGTTGAAAAAATCCCTACTGACAAGGATGGGAAGATTTCTTGCGTAGTGAAGTCACAAATAGACTGCGTAAAATTTCTTCTTCATAGCCTTATTCAGAGTCGAAATTACAAAGAATTTGTGCAACAAATGGAATTGCATGATGTTGATCCTCACGAAGAAATTAGCGTTGAAGGTTACAACTGGACCTGTCTACACTATGCAGCACACTTTAATGCTGCAAGCATTCTTGAGTATTTAATAAAAAGAGCTTTTGATAGGAACAAAGAGAGATTTTTGGAGATTATTAACACCCAAACCATTGAAGGTTGGTCCCCGTTGATGATCGCTGTGATTTTCAAGTCTTATCAGTGTCTTGAAGTGTTGCTCAAATATGGTGGGTGCCATGTTGATTTGACAGATAAGACGGGTAAAACAGCAGCGAAGTTAGCAGAATGCTATGGTTCTTATGAGTGTTTGAAGGCTCTGAAAGGCCAAGGTACGGGAATATTACCTGTGAAGTATCAGTATTTAATTGAAGATCAACACCAAGATTTTGAAAAGGACCCTGAGTTAGAAGAACTTTTGATAAATGGAGTTTTAAAACCCTGCGTTTATTGTTATTCGAATTTAGGATATCTCAAATACTGTAAGCTCTGCGGATGCCCTATTCACACTGCCTGTCTGGCTGAGCACAACACTACGTGTCCTGCCTGCAAAACAATGGGTACTGTTCTTACAAGTGAGGTTACGTACCCTTTTAAGGCATTCACACTTGAGTAAGATTCAAGGCTCAGCTTGAGGAACCCTCAAGTGGTCTTACACTTTCTTGCTCGTATATTTTTCTAAGGTTGTCTGCTGAGATGTCCGATATGTACATTGTATGGTTTTCTATAGTGTCTTTCCATAGGTTACTCTTACTCAATATTCTCACGTTTACTTTTATCACATATGTTAGTATTTAACCAGAGATCATACCAAGCATTCAAAACGTTATGGGGGCTGTTATTTCGACAAGCCTATTTCTTTCTGGTAAGATCCAAAATTTTGTTACCTCGTGTGTAAGATAATGATAAAAATTATTAAATAAGGACATATCAGTATCTAAATGAAAAGCAATCAAGTGCATGAGAAAGAGGATGCCCCAGATCATGTAGAGCTGGGGGAAGAGGCGGAAGACGCTGATAATGCTCGGGCAGATTTTTTCAGATTATTTGATGAGACTCTAACCCATCATTCTAATTTTTGGAGAGAAATTCAAAAGAATAAAAAGAGAATGGAAGTCATTGAAGAGTCCTTTGTTCGGATGGAAGAAACTCTTGAAATGCTAAATTATACAGTTGAAGATCTAGAGTGTATGGAAGAATTTGGCCCTTTAGAGAAGAAATTATATAATGATTTTGTTACAAAAGTCTATTCTAGTGATGAGGAGCTTGCAGAACTGAATGCTAAGTAGACTATATTGTTAGTTGGTCTTATTGTTAGCAAACAGAACCAAGGAGGAATAGTTTTGGTAAAAAATAAAGGTCTTGTAGAGATAGTGAAGCAAGCACAAACTCAACAAGTACCAACAAATTCTTTATAGTACGTAATATTCAAGGACAGAAAAGCCCAAATTCCAGATGTGAAAAGAATGGAGAAGAACACTGGGGTATTCAGCATAGTGAGCTACTCACTTTATGCTTTACTCTCAATCTTTTTTATTGGATTCAGTATAACTATATAACTCTGAAGTAATGTTTTAGTCTGCAAAATGTGGCACTTAAGAGATATTGTTGATATAACAACTCTTGGTCTCGATATCAGAGATAGTCTGTTTGATCAAATCAATGTAGCAACTGATATTGATTTTATTTTGCTTCGCCAGTTTCTTAGAGAACAAAATAAGGCTCTAGATCCCTTTGGACTTCCCGATACTCCTGATGATCACATTCAAAATCAGGTAGGAACCTGAGTTCTAAAATCCAATAATTTATAGCTAAATTCTTATGCCAAGAAATTAGATGAACTTAGAGAACAATTGGAAATCCTTTCTCTAAAGAGTAGTAATCAAGACATCATTGACCATTTCAGTTGCAAGGATGGGAATAAACTAAATTATTGTGCCTTAGTTCAAAAAGTAAGGAAAATTTCATTTCAGTTAAATTTAATAGTACTCTCATACTGATCTTGCTACCCGCAAGCATGGTCTTGGCGCAATTACTCAGTTGCACGAGCTTTCCAAGCTTAAGGATCAAATCTTTATTACTGGGAATAAAACTCTTGATGATTTGGATGAATGGGAGAATAAAAAGATCGCCGAATACTCAGATTTTTGGGTCACATTCTTCTTCAGAGGAATGTTTCTCTGTTCTGTGTTGGTCCTTCTTATCAATCTTCCAGCCATCATCAAGGTCAGGGCTATAAAGAAGAAAAAGCGAGAAATCCTTTCCTCAATAAGAGAAGAGATTATCCAACAAAAGATCAGCAACATTGAAGAAATGCAGGAAACACTTGAAAAATACTTCTCCAGAGAAAACAACAGTATCATCATGCACCCTACTGAAGAAGAAGAAGAAGCAGATGAGAGAGAGGACGACGAACTGAGGACAACTCCAATTAAAAAGCGAGAATCAAGTGAACACTTAGATCTCTCTGGTACTCCAAATGAATTTCTTGAAAAAGAAGAAAATGAAATAGTTGATAGAACGCCAAACAAGACTCTTATTATCCTAAACCTCTGCATTGCTTTTTGGCTGGTTGGGTCAATGTTTTTGACCTTAAAACAAGAAGAAACAGGAGTTAAGGTTTTGATCGATAGTAATGCTCTCTATGGCAAAGCATCTGGTAGAAGCGCCAAGATTAACTACCTGAACTCCGTGGCATTGAACACACTTGTCTATAATAAATACAATATTCCTAACAATTTTGGAGAGACATACAATCAGACAATGAGAAGTTTTAATGAATACTTTGAAAAGTCATATGCTAATAAATTGCAAAGCCTCATCTTCCCAAAACTTCAGGTTCTCAGTTCACTCAGACAAGCTAACAATGACGATCTTTGTCTGTTAGATCTAAAATGGGAAGAATATTTATACTTCAACAATAGAGAAGGTATATTTATTAATTCTCCTTTCTAATAATTTAGACTGTGAAACTATCCTTGATGATATGTTTACAAGAGGATTAGTTGCTGCAGTGTTTTCTAACACATGGAGCTACTTATATGATGTCTATGGATATGCTAGAGATGCCAATGTCACATTGGCATCAGCACTAAGTACACCTCAGTTCAGGGATTCCAGTAATTCTTTCTCTGAATCTCATTAACTTATAAGTGGTAATTAGAGACACAGCTACTAAAGTAATGAATCAGCTTGTGAATACTTATAAAGATGAGTTCAGCACTCTCCTGACAACAGTTTATAATAATGCCTTCAGCAAATATTTGGTCTTGGCAGGACTCTCATCTTTAGTCAGTCTCATTTGGATCTACATTATCCGTAACATCTCAAAGAAATATATAATAAATCTTAAAATTATAAATATGCTTCCTGATAACATTCTCAAGTAAAATGGGACTCGTCGGAACTCAACTCATATTTACTGTGTATGTTCTTAGTCCTGTGGATAGGATTTTCTCTTGTGAGATTCCTAGCTACCTCAAAAAACTGTTAAAAAACTACTTAACTATTTTATCTTAATCCAACTAAAAACAAAGCTACCTCCTCTCATTGAGTTTCCCAATATGTAGGACAAAAATCCTGCATTCAGAATATTTTTACTAGCTGCCTTTCACGGGGAATTATATCCAAATTTATGCCTGATAGGAAAAATAGCTTTTATTTAACTGAGTTCATAAAAGTTGGTCCTGATTGATTTCCTCAATTCTGCCTGCGAGAAGTTATGAGGAATGGTATCTATTTCACTGGGTTAATTGCTTAGGCCTTGTAACACTCTCTAAATCATAGAAGGGTAGTAGAACAACTTTTTCAGCGATAAATTCATTTTAATATCTATTTGTTAATTCATTTTGTCGTTATTTAAGCAAAAATAATAAATAAAAGCCAAATATCAATGAGCAAACTAGAAAAAGATCGCATCTCAGAGGACAATGAAGAAGAAGAAAGTTCTGATTCTTCTGATGATGAAGAAGAAATCGAAGAGGAATCTGGAGAGGAGGAATCAAGCGATGATGACGATGATGAAATCGATCCAAATGATTTACCTGAAGAAGGAGAGCAGCTTGAAGACGATGAGCCAGAAGAAGAGGAAGAGGTACTTGCTTATATGAAAAATCTCATTCCTAGGACGAGCTACTCAATGAACTAAAGGATTTAACCAAGAATATGGTAAGAAAAGAGTCAAATAGTAAGAAGCCTGATCCTCCAAAGGCTAAATCCAATCCTCCTAAGTCTCAGCCTGTGGAGAAGAAGAAGCCCAAAATTAATGAGAAGAAATGGGAGCGATATTATGAGGAAAAGTGTAAGAAATTTTTGCAGAAAAGAGAAGAAGAACTTGAAAAACAGCGAAAAGAAAAACTTCAGAAAGAACTTGCTGAAGAGACCTTTAAGCCCAATCTCATATCCAGGCCAAACGAATCTACGAGAATACCTTTAATGAAGAGGCTTCCTATTATAATTGCAAAAAAAGAGGAGGAACTTAACAAATTGAGGAAGGAAAAACAAGACCAAATGCAAGAAGCTGAAATGGCAGAATTAACATTTCATCCTAAAATCAATGAAACATCCAAGATCCTAGCCTCCAGTGTACATAAAGATGATCTATTTGGATATCTCTCAGTGACCAAATCCAAGTTTTCTGTTATGAAGCATCCACAAGTCAAAGATGGTGAAGAACTATTCAAGCCCAAGCTCTCTAAGATTTCAGAAGCTTTAGCGGTATGAAATTTCTTGGTAATTCCTTAAGTGTTAAGGCAAAAAGAAACCGGGAAGGGCGCTCACATCCTGACCCAGCCCAAAGATTATATCTAGATGCTGAAATACACCAAAAGAGAAGAGAAGAACTTGTGAGAAAGCACACTCCTCCTTTCGCTCCAACTTTGAACAAGAAAACTCAGAAGATTGCTAAGCAAATAAACCAAATAAACAGCTTCATATCTAAAAGCAAGAGTCCAGACCGAGATAGGAGTAATAGTAGGATAGCCTCTACTTCTCCTATCTCAAGAAGTAATCAAAAGGAATACAAGCTTAATTCAGGCTCCAAAGAGAATCAAACTTTCGCTGCATACGAAAAATCTCTATTTGAGATTCAACAGCCTTTAGGTGTGAATAATAGCGTCACTAATCAAAGCAAGGAATCTGAGCAAGACCTCTTGCATACCCTGAAAAAGATCCACGAGGTACTAGAGAAGCAACCCCAGATAGAAATAGATAAACATCGAATTGATCTTTTATATAGCATCTCTCAAAATGTAGGTCAGCTAGACGACGCCAAGAAAGATCAACCCAATAACAAGAAGCCTTCTCAAGAGGCACCAACTAAACCAGTTATTCTGCTTGAATCATTGAGACATAGACTGTCACCGACTCGATCCCAAGAAAAAGTAACATCAGAAAAATCTACTGAGACCACACCGAAAAATAAGGATACAAAGAGGCAACCTACTCCAACAGGAAGCTCAAAGAAGTCCATAGAAAAAAGCAGTTATAAAGAAAAAGTTTATAGTCCTCTCTTACCTGAATTTACGACAGAGCTCCATTCTGAATTACCTCCAAGCTCTAGCAGAAATGGCATCACATCTACCTTTGCCACAGAATCCAGTGAACCAATCATGACTAAGCAGGATTACCAAATAGATTACATTGATGGTCAAAATAGATCAAAGAGAGAATCCACATCAAAAACGCCCCACCAAGGTCAAATCCAAGAAAATAGATTGAAATTTCCCAAAACAGAAGTCTCTGAATTCAACCCTATCTTTCACAAATACAACCCTGATTACTCATCACCTCAGGCAAAAATGACAACAAGGCAGGAAAACCGTTCCCAAGAAAAAATCATCCCTGGATCTCCTGGAGAAATTCAGGAAAAATTGAAGTACTACCAATATGAATTAAGCCATAAAACCAAGCCAACTAACAAGACTTCCCCACCATTGGATGACCTTATAGAAGAAGCCTATCATTCAACTAGCAACCGCTCAAGGCCCCTTGAGAAACAGCATCTTCTTAAAGAAGAAGACCATTATCCATCAAGACAGCAATCAGAATCTGATAACCTGGAAAAGTTAGCCTATTACAGTTCAGAGCAAGATATACAGAACTATGCTTCTCCTCAAAAAAGTCTCCCAACCCGCTCTGACCCAAAGCTAAAGCCCTCTCCAAGTCAACAGAAGCAAGCTTACATCCAAGAGAGAAATAAACTAACCAGCTCTCTCAACAAGCTGAAAGAAAGTCAAAAGAAGATATCTCTGGAGGAAGAAATTGAAATAGCTAACATAGAGAACAATCTTCGCAAGATCCAGGAAAATCTGATAAATCTCAAAGAATCATTTAAAAACATACAGAGTAGCTCTCTTAATACAACAAATACAACTATCAACAATACTATGACAAAAGACTCTCCTAAAAAGAAATTCTCTGAACTTGCAAAAGGGAAATTCATAGAGAAAAGTTACTCTTCCATTAAAAGCAGCGATAAGATTAGAACTTCAAATTCCTCCTCCTTGACAAATTCTTCCAAATCCATAACTACCAACTTCAAGGCTCGTACCATTACTCCTCCACCTCAGAGATCTACACAAGCAGAGACCATTCTTACTCGGAAAGACTATTCCTTCCATGAGGGGGAAAGCCCAAGACAACCCCTAGATGGTAGTGCTCTTCTAGAACCCATTGAGAATATTCCTGTAGGCCATGTGCGTCCTATTCACCCAAGAGAAAGTAGTAGAACTCCCAGCCCTGAAACTAGGGACTCTTTGTATAACAACCAGCCAACAGGCAGATGTTCAGCTAATTCTGAGAGAGAACACCAACAAGGCTATTATTCCAATTACAATTCAAATTCGGTAAAGCGATCAAGCCCTGCTAAGAATACCTTTGTAGCTACAGAGCCTGTTCACATTGAGCCCAGAGGAAGCTATGACTCTCCTCGCCTACCAGCCTTTGGCGTGGGTGAATATAAAATTCCTCAGACTAATAAATTGCATGAATTGGCATGCTTCAATGAAAACCTCGCTTCTAAAAATGGAAAAGTCAGTCTGTTTGACATTGGTATAGTTACCAAACAAAAATTCCAAAGACTAGATTCAGAACTCAAGAGCTCAGCTGGAAATAGCCCGTATACAAGCCCTAGAGGTTTTGGCTCAATTATATCTCCAAGGACTGAAAATTCCAAATCTCCTTCAAACTATCAATCTGTACAGGTAAAGCCGTACTCCCCTGATCGCTCTCATGCAGACACCTCAGGTTCTGTGTCAACTGAAGCTAGTAAGCTAATAAATCTAAAGCCTGTGGAAAGAGGAAATGAAAAAAGTAAAAGTCCTTATAGGGAAAGTTTTCCACAGAATAATTCAGGAAGAAAGCAGATATTTTATTAGGAATAGCACAGATAGAAATTTTGTATGGTTTTAAAGGTTTTTTGTATGTAGGAATGAATTTATTTCTAATTCTTGTACGAATGTATCAAATAATTTAAAGAATAAAAATATCTAGGGCAGCAATGGAAAACTTCCTTCAGCTTGACACCTCCAAGCTTTATCGTAATGAGAAGATCACAAATAGATGCTTCAGCTACTGTATCAGAGAACTGGTCCAAAAGACGCTCTTCGATTATGAAGAAGAGTGCTTACGCACCTGTGCAACCAGATTAAATGAGCACTTTGATTACTTTTTGAATGAATCTATGTCTGTGTTTAAAAATAATGGTGAAAGTCAAAGAAAATGGTGAATAAAATGTAATTTCTGATTTTTTTTTGTATCAAGACTGATATGCTCTTTTGAATTGGCTATATATTTCTGGTTTGTATCATATCAATAAATAAAATTTTCTCGTTATGAATCCGAAATATGAGCAAGCCTTAGATGGTAAAAAACATATCAAACATGTATCCTTACTTTCAATAGGATATTCAGGAAATTACTATGGAGGTTTTCCGAACCAAAATCAAAAGGATTCTCAAGGATCATCTCAAAAGAGCAATAATACATTAACTATCACAAAAACTCCATCGTAAATCTTTTTCTAATTTGATGCCTGACTTCATAGGACGACAAAGCCTACCATGTCAAGTGTTCTGAAAAATGACTACTGCCAGCACTTCGTAGACACTGGTGAACGACCTCAGAATTTTATCAGAGATATTTTACCTGAGGAGCGCTTTTTAGGTATGAAAAACTGCTTATTTTTCGATAACTGTGCATAGACTATCCTAAGTTGAACGAGCTGATAAAGCTGAAGGATGAGCTGATAAGAAAAAGAGCCACCCCACCAATGTACATAAAGGCCGATCTGAAGACATTTGATTTGACTCAATTGGGCAAATTCGATGTTATTCTGATGGACCCTCCCTGGGAAGAGTATTATAAGAGAAGGCTGAAGTACGATGTAGTCGAGCCATATTGGACATTGGAAGAGATCCAGGCTCTTCCAATAGAAGAAATTTCTGAAAATTGTAGTTTCCTATTTTTGTGGGTAGGAAGCGAAGGCCTGGATGTAGGAAGAGCATTATTTAGAAAGTGGGGCTTTAAGAGATGTGAAGATATAGTCTGGTTAAAAACTAATAAAAACTATACATCTCAAATGAAACAGTCCAAAAAGGGACAAGCTGTTAATGATCCGACAACTATTCTACAAAGAGTTAAAGAGCACTGTTTAGTGGGCCTGAAAGGAGATGTCAGAAGAGCCAGCGACTCCTATTTCATCCATGCAAATATAGATACAGATGTCATTGTGGACGAAGAACCACCTTTCGGCGCCACTGATAAGCCTAAGGAAATATATCAAATAATCGAGAGATTTTGTCTTGGAAGGAAGAGATTAGAACTCTTCGGAGGCCCTAACTGTATAAGAAGTGGGTGGCTTACTATTGGCAATGATATGTATGATACATATTATGATTACAACACCTATCAAAGTTGGTTCGAAAATGATAGGTACTTGGGTACGACCAATGAAATAGAGAACTTGAGACCAAAGTCACCCAAATCCGGAACCAATCCTGCTTTGAAAGACGATCTCCCGACCAATATGCCTATCAAAAGTACAAATCCTAAGTCAACTACACCACAGGGCAAAAATCCTAATATGCTTTCTGGTCCTATAAATATGTCCCCTGGAGGAAATATGCCTTTCCAAGGGAATCAAAATCTTGGAAATATGGGGCCGTACCAAATGCAAGGCATGCCAAATATGGGCGGAATGCCGAATATGAATATGCAGGGAGGAATGCAAGGCATGATGCCGATGAATAATCAAATGAATAACCCGAATATGCAGAATCTAATGAGGTCCAACTCTGGAGGACAGAATTTTTATCAAGATGTTTCTTATGGATATAACATGCCCCAACAAGGGAACAAGAACAATAACTCTTTCTTTTAAATCGTATTGTTTGTCTATACGTTTTAATGACTTGTATGCGCTGAACTCTGTGTTTTAAGGACCTAAAACTAGGCCAGCGGCAAAAGCAGATTAGGACTTAGGAATTAAAAATTCAATTGTGTTTTTGGATTTCGCGCAAAAATTTGAATTTATTGCCGAATCTTCGCCAAGATGCTTATAAAAATTAAGAATTACGCGACAAATGAATCCACTTCTCGATACAGAAGAACGCATTACTAAGCTAGAAAAACGACTCAAAGACCCTCTCAAACCCACACCACCTAGAGATGATATCCTCCTCAGAACTAAAGACGATGATCTAGATGGCATTAAGAAGGCTCTTGCTGATGTCCAAAGAGCAATCTCTTCCAAAAATTCTAGCATCACAGAAGAAAGAGGCTCTCTCGATATGGCGATCGAGATGGCAGATCGAATCCAAAAAAACTCCTTATCTCAGAATTATCTGAATCCCAAAGGAAACATGCTTGCTTCCTTGGAAGTCTCTGGCAGCACCTCAGGCCTACTAGGTGAAAAAAGCAATAGAAGAAGAAAGTTAGACAAGGTGGATAAAGGTCCTGATCGCTCATCCTTGACTCCTGAGGGTATGAAAAAGACTAAAATTACTCCCAGCATAAAAGGTCAATTGCTTAACCTTGAAGACAAAGCCCATGGCAGTGACTCATCTGTGGCTTCTAATGACCATATTAGCATGAATAAAGAAAACACCCCTATCAT
>Ga0065720_1018867_pt1 | contig 79416 bp, 55 predicted proteins | sample Thericmetagenome_FD_59107 | JGI IMG/M metagenome (GOLD analysis project Ga0065720, IMG submission 59107) | Thermophilic microbial communities from the Joint Bioenergy Institute, California, USA of rice/straw/compost enrichment - eDNA_2 v2... | ecosystem: Engineered > Solid waste > Grass >...
CGAAGGCAACCAGACGAGCCGAGCGGCCGCCGAGCTTGGTGAGAGCAGCGCCGAGGCCCTTGGCAGCGCCGGCGAGAGCCGGGCCGGCAGCAGACGTGACGCGCGACAGGCCCTGGGTGGCTTTGCTGGCCAGATCGGAGGCAGAGGACGAGGCCTTAGAGGCGGACTCCTTGGCGGATTCGGCAGCCTTTTGCGCGGCGTTGGGAGCAGTCGACTCGAAGCGGACCATGCGGCGGCCCATGGCGAGGCCAGACCTCCTCATGACAAGGGCGAAGGACGACATCTTGGTGGGATGGTTATAGAGTTGGAGTCTGCGGGGTTTGCTATCGCAGAATTGGGCAAATCACGGTGCCGTGTCGGTTGGCTGGAGGGGAGAGGAAGGGTATCGAGGGACTGCGGCCGGGCAAGCGATTGTGAAAGTGCGGCCGTCGGTCTGGGGTACGGGGGAGGTGGGTGTCGGCGAAGGGAACGATATCGCGCAACGAAACGGACGTAGTCGAAGCCAGAAGCCGGGAATGGAGAAAAATTGGACTGCTCGGGAGATTTCGAAAGGCACTTGCCGTTTGGCCCCTACCAAAGTCTCGGCAAGAAGGCGACCAATCAGAGCGCCGAATTGAAGTCTGGGCAAAGGGCAGCCCTCAGACGCCGCGGATCTGAATCCCTGATCGACGTGCAAGCCATTGCACTCACATCTGAAAGGCTAGATCTGACATCTGACCCGTTTTCAGTCTGCATCAGCATGCAAATCGGGAAACTTCGAAATCAATAACAGCTCGTGAGATGTCGGATCTTTGTCCGACCTTGTCATCTACATATTTCAAAACGATCGCTCTCGCATTAGGAACATGCCGATTCCCTCTCGCATGCCCTCGCTCTGACCCTCACATCTCTCCATCAACGATGAGACTGAGGAAATGAAAACAGTGCCTTTTAATCCATCCGTCTAGTCATCCAAGATGCTGCTATAGCTTACTCAAAGCTTTGAATCTGCACCTTAATTGCCCCATTCTTGGGGTCAGAAGCCGTCGCAAACGCCTGCAGGGCATCTTCTAGAGAGAAGCGATGCGTCACCAGCTTCTTGAGGTCGATGACACCGTTCTGCACCAGCCGGATCGCCCGCGGCCACGTGTTGCTGTACCTGTACTGGAATTGCAAGTCAACCTCGCGCACGCTGGCCCGCATGAACGGCAGCTGGATCTCGTTCTTGCCAACCCCAATCACAAACACCTTGCCGCCAAACTTGACTGACCATACCGCCGCCGCGATGCTGCTCTCGGCTCCTGTGCACTCCATCGCTACCGCTGGCTCGATTCCGCCAAAGCTTTCTGAGATGATCGCCTTTGCCAGCTCCTCTGCTGACTTTTCTGGTTCAACCTTGTGTGTGACTACCTGCGGGCAAATCTCCTTGGCGAACCGTAATCGGCCCTCGTCGAGATCCGTAATGACCAGCGGGCACGCTCCAGCCGCGCGGCAACACAGCAATGTCACCAACCCGATGGGCCCCGCGCCGCACACGAGAACGGGATCTCCCAGCCGGACATCAGCACGCTGCAAGCCCGCGAGAGCCACAGACAGCGGCTCGAGTAAAGCGCCTTCCTCGTATGTCATGTCGCCAATAGGATGGCACCATACAGCGGGGTGGTTAACGTAGCGCCGTAACAAACCTGGCACCGGCGGCGTGGACAGGAATTCGACACTTTCGCATCCATTGTATCGTCCCGTTAGGCACGGCTCGCAATGCCCGCATGGTATTCCCGGCTCGACGGCTACCCGGTCGCCGACTTTGAGTGTTTTGACGCTTGGATGGACCGCGATCACCTCACCAGCAGACTCGTGGCCGAGGATGTGGTCTCCAGAAACTATCATGGGACCTATACAGCCATGCTTCCAGAAGTGGATGTCTGATCTTGATTGATATCTGTCAGTTCTTTGAAGTCTCGGACGCAGCCAAATTACGGATTAGGATTTTACCCGCAGATGCCTGTGCTCCTGATAGCGACAGTCACTTGTCCTTCCTTAAGGTCCTCAGCATTCTGGACACTTTGCAGTGTCGGTGTGGCTTCTCCTATCCATAGGTCATGCTGTGGATTGGTATAAACCGCAATGTTGGTCTTGAATGCTTTGGCTGCCATGGCGATCTTTTTCTCCGTCAGTTCAGGTTGGTTGGTTGACCAATACATTGCACCAGAAAGTTGCTTTGCTAATTTATATATGCGGCTTACGTTGGAGCACTCCAAGTAATCAAGCAGAAGAGCATCACGGGATGCAAGGCGGGGTAGTGGGGGGAAAGCCACACCGTGTAGCTTCTCAGATGCGGCATCCTCACCAAGCTCTTAGCAGAGTACGACCAGCCAAAAACTCTGAACTACACTCTCAGGGTTTCACCCTCCAGCAAATGGTTCAGTTGATGGAGACCCGGCTTCTCGACTTTCATGCATTTTCCACTCGTTGGAGACTGCTCAAGCGTCGAGACTGACATCAAACCTACAACAATTCAACTCCAGACATTATGGTACACAGCAGCCGGTTGGCAGATTACGAAGCTCCCCTTTTGAAGTTCGAGCTTGGGCCTGGGCAGCCAGTCGGCGAAATTGCCGACCCGGCAACTACAATCCCGTACACCGGACGGGGCTTGGTGCGGCAAATCTGCCCCCAGTTATCCCGCCAATCACGATGATGAGAAACAGTTTCGCGCATAAATTAGTGCGCTTGGTGTTGCCCAACCAATCAGACCATGCAGGGTTTCTGGGATAACATCACCAGAGCTGACAGCCGCCCATAGCTGTAAATATCTCTGCGATTCGAAACCCTTCTTATTATATGGTTGGCTTTCTCCTTCCCTACACCGTTTCCAGATGAGCCTGACAAAGCGAATGTTATAAATCATTAAGCCAGCAGAAATACTCCGTAGCTCCCTTAGCCACGCCCATCGCCCGAAAACCAACATTCAGCTGAACTTCATACACAGTACGCCACCATCTTATGCAGAACAAGTACAAATACACGTCCCCTCATGAAAAATTACAATAAATAATTCCCTCCAGACAAGCACCCAGATGGGGTAGAGCCGAAGATCCGTCATTGGGTTGAACCTGCTCAGTCAATCCAGCGAGGCGTTGACAAATGGCCAGTGCCAATGAAGCAGCGAGTCATCATGCTAGTTAACCGCGACCTAAGCCCGCATTCTGGTTGACCGTTCGTCATTGATCCGTTTCAGAGTTGCTTTCCCGTTTGCCGTGCGGTGTTGAGTTTGTCGTCGAGCAGTTGGTGTCATGATGATTCTTGCTCAGATCTCTCACGTCACGCCATCGCAACGACCACGTCGCCTTGGCAGCGCCCATAGCTGCAGCACGCCTCCGGAGGAAGATCACCCTTGAGAATTAGGTCGCGTGTGGACTGTGAAGAGCTGTTAGTCTCATTGTCAAAAACCTGATGGTAAGGTCATGGATTATTGCGTTGCTTTCGATTAAACTTTGTTCAAAGGATGTGTCAGCTTACATCAGGGCAGTAAATGGGTGTCGACGACACCAAAGCAGCCAGGAAAGGGGCTGCATAGGCAAAGAGAGCGGTGAGCCTCATGGTTGGTTGAACCGCTGAGTCTGGTCTTCAAAATATAGTTGACAGGTATGATTGAGTTTGGTTAATGTCTCGGCCAGAAGGGCTTTATATTTTATGGCGGACGAGGTTGATGTTGAAAAGGCGGGTAGGTGAACGGAGCAATGCCGCTGGAATTGCAGTTGGATCCTGTCGATCGCTAACCTTGGTTTGCTTTGATAGGAAAGACAGAAGGAAAATGAAAACGGAGTTCCCGTGGAATGGAGTCCACTTCTGCCAATTCTCACTAGGATTTCGATCGTCAACCGACCCGGATGTTGTCGATATGAAAGGAGTGGACGACCGATTGGCCAACCAGGAAACGTCAATTTGAGTGAATGAGCGACAGAACAGAAAAGAAAGGCTATGTATAAAGGATGATGCTGTCACAGTTACAATTTGTGCCTTGCAGACACAATGGAATAATGGTGGCATGGGAAGGAAGGGAGGACCTCGAGTCCAGCCTCCTTATCAACTAACCTGGAAAGTGGGCCCAGTGAGACCCAGCTTCAGGAGTTGGGGACACTAAGACCAAAATGGGTAGATGTGAAGGTTGAAAAGCCAAAGCTTGCAGACATACACGTACACGAGAATTGCACATCTGAAACGCCACCGTTGAGTTGCAAGATTTCGTTCAGATGCAGTCAATCTCTTCAGATACCTAACTGGATGACTTTACAAGGCCATTTGTGTTGCCATTCCTCCTTGCTGCTTCGGCGCTGTCAGCGTGCAAAAGATTTTTCAAAATCATCTTTACCCAGAAGTTTAGCTATCCGTTTTGAAACCTCGTAGTCAAGTAGCCTGCTTCTAATTAACAGAAAGAAACTTGCTCCTCTTCTCTCTTCCCCACTGATTTAAACCGGGTGATAGCTTGCACTGCTCACCCAGAGCTGTTGCCAAGAGAAATTAAGTCTACCCAAGGTTCTGGGCATGTAGGGCATTTTCGGTTTTCGGTTCCCTAATCGCTACTTCGTGCAATGACATGCGCACGTAAAAGATTCTGCCAAATAACGTGCAACTCTGGAATCAGAAAGTTCTCCTTGGGCAATTTCTAGATATATCCTCGTCATGGCTGGGGAATGCTACTTCGAAATTCGATTTTCAAAAGCCTGTGCTTGCGCAACTCCTTGGGTCAATGACTTACGGACTTTCAACCGACACCGCATTTTTCTCGAAGAGGTTTAATGTGGAATTATTATCTGGTACTAAACGGCTTCTTATCAAACTGATTGTATGATCATGGTGTGCGTTCTTTTATGTCAATATTGGTGGCAAGGCCAGGCCTTGCAAGAACGGGATTGAAACTCTGGGAGGAAGCCAGCAAGCGCGATGCATGTGAATGAAACACTGAGCACGGGCCACGCCGCATTCTTCCTGCCCTTGCCAAGACCCGTCATCCGGGCAATGACGTTGTCGAGCACGCGCCTTGGTCCCCTGTTGGTGGGAAGCACGAGAAGGCTGCGCAAGCCATACAGCCCACCTTGATTCCACCGCACACGTCACCCATATCAACTATCGCGACCAACTGCCTTCACTACCACCTTTTGAAGACGGACAGCTGTTGTGTTGTCCTCCCCGTCTCATATTTTACCATAAAGTACACCTGAGTTTGGGAACAGCAGGAAATTGCTTTGGACATTTCAAAACTTGCCGAGGGATTGATTTTGCGAAGCGGACTTGATTTTCCTGCGACCAAGATGACGCTCTACTACACACTGGTATGCCAACCAGCTTGTTCAATTACCAGTAGCTGTTTCGCTGCTGAGCTGTGCTAACTTACATCATCAGGTATTTCTGCTCCTGGTGGCAGAAATAGCCCTTTTCATGCTGTTGATCCTTCCGCTGCCCTTCAATGTGCGACGGAAGCTGTTCACGTATGTCTACAAGGCATCGGCTTCTTTATGTGTTCTGAACTAATTGAAGCGCTATCTCAGCTTTATTTCGGAGAACCCCATTGTTGCCAAATTCCAATACTGGTTGAAGATCACATTTGTTTTTATCCTCGTCCTTTTCATCGACAGCGTCAACCGTGTCTACAGGGTTCAGCAAGAACTGGCCGCCACCTCGGAGGCCCATGGCAATGGCGGGTATGTTTCTATTCCGTTTCTACAGACAAATCACATAAATGGCACATAAACATGGGAAATGAACTGGTAGCGCTGACAAGTATGGGCAGACATGCCATCCACGGTCACGAGCGCCTTGAAGTCCAAGCGCGCAAGTTCTACTCTCAACGCAACATGTACCTCTGCGGCTTCACCCTCTTCCTGTCGCTCATCCTGAACCGGACGTACATCCTGATCCTGGAGGTTCTCCGCCTGGAAGAAAAGCTGAAGAAGTACGAAGGTAACAGTGCCTCCAAGAGGCAGGGTAAATCTTCGTCCGAAAAGCAGTCTGCCGAAAATAAGGACGAAGAGATTGCGCGCCTCAAGCGTGAGTTAGCCCTGCGCGAGCAGGATCTTGCCACACTGAAGAAGCAGGCCGCAGGCTTGCACCGCGAGTACGATTCACTTGCGGAAAAGTACAGCAAGACACAGGACGATGGGACGCCCAAGAAGGAGAAATAGAGTCAGTTCCCTTCCGTGTGTAGCAGTGGGAGCAGTCGCAGCTTCCTTGTGGCATTACAGGAGGCCGAGAAGATGGGCTTGTGGCGGTGATGCGTTTGGCTGAAAAGGGCTGTAGCAGGTCCCAAGTTCATGGAGGCCGAGCAAGACAGCAAGACTATCAGACCAAAAAACTAAGCAGTTGGGATGAAGCCTGCTATCAAGTTTCGCGGGGCCTGTGTTTGATTGCAGAGCAGTCTTGTTATGTAGGAGTCAAGACTGTGTGTTTGTCGTCAATGCGGCTGAAGGTAAATAGATCATTGTTTAAGCGAAGGATTATGTGCATGGCTTTCCATTGTCTGCTTTTCTATTGATACAGAATGAGGAGGGAGATGGGTCATGTCCAGATCAGTCAGGTGCCATCATAATAAAATGCTGAGCACCATTCTCCTTTCATTAGCGAGTTTGATATTTTGACTATGATACTCTCTACATACAGGTTGCCCTATCCCTTTCTATTTTCCAAACCCAGAGTAGCATACCTACCCATTCTAAACGCCTTTCCCTGGAGAGAAACTAACAGGACACTATACACAAGTGAGAAAAAGAACTAAATCATATCATACAGATCCGGAAACAGAATCCCATTCGCCATCGCAAGGACCTCACGTTCATGGTCCGTGAGTGCCTCCTCTTCATCCCACGGCAATAATCCCATCGCCCTGAGCCCATCATCCCCACCCGCATCATTGACATCCCGCACTCCAGGATGCCCGGCATGATCTGCCTCTCCTCCTGGCTCTCTGCGGCCCCCGAAGCTGCTCAGGCCGGCACCAGCCTCAAAAAAGTCGGGACCTGGATGGCCTCGGAGGAAGGCTTTACGCTGACGGGCGAGGTAAAGAGCATTGGTTTGGGTCAAAGGGCAGGCTGGGAGGTACATGTACATGGGGTAAAGCTGCTCTGAAGAGGAGGATGATGTTGGTGGGCTGGAGATGGCATGGATCAAGTCAGGATGCCAGATGAGATAATCTCCTGGTTCGAGCGCAGGGACGGGTACAAGGCTACGGTCTAGCTGGAGGTGGGGATGGAGAGAGGGGTGGATTTCTTGAGCGTAGCTCGGGAGTGCACCGTGAAGGATGCTATTTTGTGGGCTGGTTATGGACCATTCGGTGTTTGGATTGTTGCTGGTGCCATCTCGGGGAGAGAAGAAGGGCCGAAGTAGGAAGTAGGCGGTTGCATGGCGTGGAAGGGGGCAGACGTGGACGGAACCACGGCCTGAGGGGATAGGTTTCAGGGCAAGCCAGCCTTGGAACATGCGAAATATAGAGCAGGCACCTGTGCGGTGGTAGAGATCGCTGGTCACGCCGAGACGTGTGCTGCTCTGGATGAAAGAGTTAGACACGGGGGCAATAAGGAGGACGAAACCAAGGGCGAGAAGACAAACATACCTCCCATGGGTCGTACTGCTCCCAGCGTCCTTGGAATATCTCATTATAGGTCCCTGCCCGGCCGTACCCATCAGGTTCCCATCGCTCGACGCTTCCTCCATCGACGTGTGCACCAATGTGTGCTTGATCGTGATTTGGCCGGCGGACAGACATCCGATCGGCATATGTAATCGGGAATGAAGTGGTGACTCTTGCCGTGGGATCCCGTGACTTCCATATGCTCATGACAAATCTTTGGGCAGCTAATATGTTGGGACATGCTCGAGCCTTAACTTGTGCTGGACTCCAATAGACGTCTTGGGGTTTTGGATGTCTGGATTGGCCGATATATTCCTGTGTCTCTTGCCACCAAGTCGAAGCGGTTCGTTGTGGAATTACACCGCGGATGACTCCAACTCCTCTTAGTCGGAGTTGCCCAAGGAATTGTTCAGAGTACTGCGGGTTTTCGATGTCGGCGAAGTTGATGATCGGGATAGCTAGTGTGCCCAAAGCCGAAACCAGGTCGATCTCCCTGGAAAGCTCGTGCAATAACCTGTTCCATGACGAGGTAAGTACTGTTTCTTTCCCCTTTGTCAAACTCTCTTTTAGCACAGAGAATCTATGGGTAAGGTGAATGGGTCCCGAAGACGAAGAGGTCATCATCTCATCCCGTTTGGCCAGGGATAAGGAATCAAACATCAAGGATGGGATCTGGAGAGGACCTCCTGAGATGGCCATTACGGGTGATCACGGGATAACTAACACAGTACGACTCAAGGGGAAAAGGCGAAACGGAAAAGAGAATTGTCAAGGATTATAAGGTAGTTGTGTCTTTCTGATCAGGGAAGAAAACGAAAAATTTGGGACACCGCGGGATGGATTCTTGCGGGGAATCGGCGAAATATACATCATAAAGTGGGAAATGACAACGATTCAGAAAGGGACAATACGTTTACATGAGCATACATAAGGTACTTCAGTGTTTGCTGGAAATGGCAAGCAGACGTTGTGATGCTAACGTGTAAGTGTGAAGTGTATACCGACAGGGGTCTGCCGACCGCTCCCTCGGGCCGTCTAACCGGCCAAGGAGATCCACGGAAAATAATCGTGGAAGCCACCAATAGGGGAATTTTTGCACCTTCGTGCAGATGCATTACCCGGATTGAGGATCCAGCCCGGATACTCAACGCAAGGGTATCTGGATAGCTACCGGTCGCGGGTCACCTGTAGTGTTTGTGCAGGGCTGAAGAGAAAGAAAACAAGAACGAAAAAAGAGCTTCCTGTACAGGGGCATTGCAGCCCCTCCCGAGATCCCGTCTTCCCAGGCCCAGATCTTGGTACACAACAGAAACTGCTTCCGCAGGCTAGCCCCTGTTCAGGCCTGTTTCCCTCGTTTGGAGCGGCGAAGAGAGGTTTTGACATCAACTTGCGCAGCCGAAGACTTCCTCTTTGCTATTTGCTTGTCTTGTTTTTTATTCTCGTCCGTCGTGTTGGCCGAGGATGAGGGCTGCAGTTCAAAAGCGCAACTCGTGGACTCGGTTTGACGCTGGCCCGGAGATTGGTCGTTAAACAATACATATGCCACACGCTCCACGTCGACAGCTTTTACGCCGAGTCGCTTTGTCAATGCATTAGACCGCTCAGTTAGCTCGGTATATTCTTTCATGTTATACTTGAGGGGCGTTCTAGAGCCCCCGCAACAGAGCCAGTAGAAAGCCTCGTCAGAAAAGAAGATGACATTCTCCGGGTCATGCACAGCAAGAAGCAGCGACGCGGTGGCCGGCCCGATACCTTTAAGCTGGGTCAAGAGTCCTATGGCGCCGAACACGTCGGCCTTGTCTCGATAGTGCTTGACGGCTTGCTGGACGGCATCCCTGACGAAAGAAGCATCGTTTGACGAAAGGAGTTTCATCAGGGTGGGCCGAAACTTTCCGTGGCGACTGGGGCCAAGATTAGCTGGTCAACGAACAGACATCATTTCAGGGGTTTGGAATCGTGTGTAGAAGTGTGGATAAAGGAACAAGAAGACCCAATATGAACACACGGATCCAGTTTAGAAGGAGCTGGACGCGGGTAAGTCCATTTTTGGGGGAAGGGGGAGTAAGTAGGAGACCATTCGGTGAGTGACGATCATGAAGTTTGCCATCATCCCAAGGGTGGGCGTCTGATGAGGTGCGTGGGAGCCAAGACGTTAACCAAAACATACAGTTTCCACTCTACCAGGGTTTTGACATCATCAAGATCCATCGGCAGCTTCGTTGAGCCGCCGGCGCCGAAGGTGTTGGGAGCCGTCTTGTATCGATATTCATCCAGGCTGACAAGCGTCTTCTGTCCTGGTTTGGCTGCGAGCGAAAAGGATCAGGAAGCTGGCTCGGCACTGGACACACTAACAACTGCTAGTTGCTGATTGTTGTCAATGCTGCTGGGCTGTCCTACCTCCTTTGGCATCGGAAATTGCCGAGATACATGCTGGATATCTTTCGAGAAGGGCGTGAAACTCTTTGTCGGATATGCTATCCGGCGAAGGGATGGGGGTGTGGTGGGCGTCAGGCATTGCGGCTCCTCGAGTCCTGGCACAACAAACGACGGGAGTACGACGGGTTGCGGTATGATACCGGGCCGGGGTTGCAACACAGGGCCAACGGCTACGATGACCTGTCGGGTTCCACAGCGATCCACCGAACTCACAGCGATGGATTCGAGATCGGGAGATCGTCCCGTTGATACGCCAATACCTCCTGGCGTCTTTGTTGCTGCTGTGCGTTTTGCGCTGGCCTGCTGCTGTGTTCAGGAGTCGTAGAAACACTGCGCTGCAGGCCGGGTCGGCGCGGGTGCGCTTCTGGAAGGAGAAATACTAGGAAAAAATTGCACCAGCCCGGCACAGTTGTGGCGCAGGCCGACGGCCCTGCTCGGCTGCTACCGTTCCCTTGGGCGGCGCTTTGAGCTTGAATAGGCTCGGTATCCATATCCAAGAATGACGAAGCAATTTAAAGACATACATCAAACCAAGGATCGATACCCTGCAGCAATACCTTGGCACTTACACTGAAGATGGATTACAAAAGAGGTTCCTGCTCCATTTGATGGACTTGTCTGTGCAGTTCCTCTAAACAAATTAATATTGCATTTACTTAACGGGGGACTTATTGATCGGTCAGCTGCATAAGGAAACCGTATGTACGGGCCGTGAACTTGCCCACTGCTGGCCGCTAGGGTCCGAATAACTGGCTTGAGTCGTTTAGACCGCCTACAACGACATCTCGTGGCGAGGGTTGAAACGTTGCATGCATACAATGCAGAGCTGAACTGAAAGTGTCGATGCCAAGCCATATGTCCATATTGGATAGTTCGTTATCACCGTTAAGATGATCACGGTTGACAGGTGCAGATGCCACGCACGGGTCTTAATATGGTACGTGCGCACACAAGCCTCAGCGCTGAGCCGTTGCTGTCTATTTCAGATCGTCCCGTCTGGATTACGGTGGGGAGGGTGGAGAGATCCACGTTGGTGTTCCCACAGAGCCTTCGCCTGGTACTGAAAAGGGTCTCACAGGCCGGTGGTCCCTCAGTCCGTGCTCGCTTGTTGCGTTTCTCCATCGCGGGCCGTCGCAAGTATCAAAAAAACGTGCCAAAACATCACAAGCACAATGGGCGGCGGTAACGTATGCTGTTCTGTGTTCCCCCGTCCTCGCGGCTAACCGGTCAAAACTTATATTTTCTCGGCCGTCAAGCAAGATCGTAACTGACAGCATCGTGCAGGGAGCCAAGGCCGCGCAGAAGCGTGCCAGGAATCAGGCGAAGCAGCAGCAGGCCAACAAGGCCGTCTCGCAGCTCAAGTCTGTATGTATCGCGAAGGCAATCTGCGAGGTAAGGGTGGGGCGTGAGAAACTGACTGTGTCCACAGAACGCTGCTGCCATGAACATCATTTGCAGTATTTGCAAGCAAACTTTCTTGTCAACTTCTCGTGCTCCTCAGTAGGGAACCCTCCCCCCCGACTAAAAGATCTCCCAGGACACAAAACCTTGGTTGGAAAGCGATGAGTGAGCTAATCTCTTCCCTCTCCTTCTCATTTGTCAGGCTCACTCTGCACGCTGAAAACAAGCACAACTCTACACTTGCGCAGTGCTTCCCGAACTGGCAGGATCCGGGCAAATAAACGGGCGTTAATTCCAATTTCACGACCAGTTACGACCTTACGAAGACATGTTGATTTAAAAACGAATTAGGTGCTCATGACATGAGGGGCTGTTTTAGACATGTTGGCGTAGCATATCCCACTGAACAGGCGCATCAGGACTTGCGTTTCAGGAAGCAGGTAGATCTGAAGTATACCAAGTCTTAGGGAGTCCAGAAGTTCGTGGTTCTGCTGCTTTCTTGCTGGTAGTTGGAATGTTGTTCTCCCAGTTCCGTCTATCACTGGATATCCTCACAAACTGAGAAGACGGGAAAGAGGAGAGACATGTGTTTTGTTTTGCTTTTATATTCAACACTATCAAATGCAGTTTCTCTTACTCAAAGACCAAACTTCCAACTTTCAGTATCAATGTGCCTCCACAGCAACGCCTTGCGCGACCATAACGCCCTGATTCTTTTGCTGTTCCTGCTGCTTCGCCTTCGCCTGCTCCTCCCTGATGCTTGCCAGAATGTCCGGATACCATCGCTCGCCGACATCCTGATGGCTCTTGACGCGATTCCGCAGAATGGCCTCACCCAGGGTCTTGGCATGACCGCCTGAACGGAACGTGAACTCAACATCATCCAGCCGTCCACCGTTCTCCGCCAGGACCTTGCGCCGGAGCTCCTTGATGTGTTCAGGTACCTGGCCAATGCCGACGTTCTCGAGGTCATCAAACGTCACGTCGCCACTAACGCCCTGAAAGAAGGGGATCGAGAAACGGGCGCCTTCGCCCGCAGGCGGCGATAGCACACGATGTGTCGTGCTGACGCACACACCCTGAGTCAGAGCCTCCAAACCCTGGCCGATGGCAACAACCAGTGTGCCGTCGATGGGTGGGCAGTCAATCCACTCGCCCTTCATGTTCTGTACCTGCAAGCCTTTGTGATGAGAGGCTTGCAGGAGGTAAGAGGAAAGCACTTTTGTTCGAGTTAGCAACTTACGAAACTGAGAACAAAGTAAGCAAAGTCACTTAAGATGGGGGCATACTGCTATCTTTGTGTGGCCCAACTCCCTGATTCCCCTGCTTTCCGGCAGCGCCCAGTGTTCCAACATCCGGGTACTTGACAATTTTCAGCTTGTGCTGCTGATCCTTGTCGAAGAACTTATTAAAGGCATCTGGGGGAAGCCCAATGGCTTCGGCGATCAGGCTAGTGAAGTATATCGAAATCTCGCCCATGCGCTTCATATACTCAGTAAACACTGGGCGAAAGTTGGGCAGTAGCTCAGGAGAAGGCCACTGGTTTGGTGCCCGCAGGTTGTAGTGTCGCGGGTCATTCGGTCCAGGGAGTGGATGTTCTGTTGAAAGATCGATCTGCTCTCTGTGGTCAATGGCACCCGCCGTGATCTCGGCAGAAAGGCGAGAGTAGCCAAGGAAGGACGGAGCATTCTTCATCTCGATCTTAAGCCTAACGAGGGTGTAAGTGAGGTGTAAGTGAGTTATGTGTTTGCTTTCAATTTTATTCTTTCGGGACTGTCATACTTCTCCTCCTCCGGAATATCAAAGAAGGCCTTGCCCTCCTTGATGACCTGCTGGAAGAACTCATCCGAGATGCCGACATTCTTGAGATAAAGGAACCCGACCTCCAGCAAGGCATGTCGGAGCTCTTCAAGGAATTTAGGCTTGGTAGCCGGGTCCTTAGCCAGAGAGAGGTCCAGAATAGGAATTGAAGTAAAGGACATGGTGGGCGCTGAGAGGATAAGGGGAAATAGAGCAAATAGCTTAGGAAGCTAGTCACAAAGGAATTAAGGGAATGTCAACGGCGCTTCGCGCGGGAAGAAGGCTTATATGGACAAGGGAGAAGCTGCAAGTTTGCTGTTCCCTCGGCAGGAATCGTATCTAAATTCAACACTCTACCAAACAGGGTATCGCATAGCTGTTCCATTGGAAACTCTAGCCGGCAGCGCCGGCAGCCCAAGGCAAGGTACTCTTAAACTTCGTTGGATCAGTTGACATGGTTTGAGTCTCGAGGATGGCGTAATCGTTCACCATCGGCCGTGCCCCGCATTTGCATCCACAATGCAGCATGGCGGGGTAGTAGAGTGGGGTCAACTTCCTAGTTGTTGGGTTCCACCCGTGTTGCGAACAAAGTGAGACCCGATCCTTCGGTGCCTTCTAGACGTGCCCTCTAGACGTGCCCAGCCTGTCAATCGGCCTTGATGAGGAGCAGCCATCGCCTACTGCCATAAGGAATGGCTCACAACCAGCAAGCTAACGAAAGCTCTGGACAACAGTCAATGCTGATCAATTGGGGAGCCCAAAACTTAATATCTTCTAGTTCGGAGCTGGCCCTGAGGTGAGAGTCCCAGCAAAATAGCAGAGCCCGGGAGGGGCAAATTAGGAGCTTCGAGCGCTTCTGGTATGGCACGATGTGTACAATGAGAAGAGAAACTCTCCATACAGAGACTTCCTGGCAAGGTTCTTGGGAAATGCTCCCCGAACTTTTCATGTTGAAAACCAGGTAGGCAGGCTGCGATTGAGAGCAATGGTACTAAGCGTTGATGACTGGCTTGGTGGAAAACAGGTTGGCCACCTGATAGAAGACATCTTCGATCGGGGGCATCGCGAAGGCGGGCGCGGCATTGAAAATCTCAGCCAATCGTTGCGGCGCAACGACAACGGCATGTGTGTCTTCATTGTCTTCCATATCAAGATCGTAGTTTGCGTCATGCATTTCATCATCACTGGCTTCAGCCTGCTCCAACAACAGCTGTTTGTCGGGAGTGTCTTCCATCTCGGTATTGCTGGTATTGTCCACTCCCAGATCAGCCAGAGACTTAAGGAGTGGCGCTTGCTCAGCACCTTCAGTGATAGACCAAACTTGCGCTGCCGAGTCGACGACCACAAAGCCAGAGGATGAAGGGACGGCGCACACCGAGATGATGACCTGAGAGAAGGTTTTGACGAGTTTTGGTTCTTCATCTTCAATGTTGAAGATTAGAAGCTCGGATTTCGTGCCTCTCTTCAGCTTGTCCTGACCTGGATTCGGGATGGGTGCTGCAAGCGCAAAACTCCGCGATTGATGGTTGACTGCTAGCTGAGTGAGTTTCTTGGCTGCCTCAGATGTCTCCTTTAGAGTATAGCTCGCAAGCATCTCGTCAGACACAATGTCATAGACAACAAGGTCGTCTGACAGCATAATGAGGCACGAAGAGAGGGATTTCATCGCGCGGATGTCACCTTTGAACATCCCAGACACAACATCGCGTACGGTACCAGTCTGAGTATCAATAGCCACAACAAGCGCCCCAGACGGAGGCCCAAAAGCGGCAAAGAGGATCGACCCATCCTCAGAAAAAGTGATAGCACCACTATACGGAATGCCCTTCAGGATCTCGACCGAATCATCCTGTCGTTCGTGAACAGGGAGAGGGACTACACGGGAGCACGACCAGCTCCGTAACGGTTGGCCGTCCGGCCTAGTAGCCATAAGACCGTCTCTCTTGCGCAGTTTCGGGGTCCAGAAGCGAACCATTCCATCATTACCAATCGTGGCAAACCGTGCCGAAGTTGGGTCGCTTGCCAGGTCAAAGATAGACTCCGTTTGTTTGGTGTAGTGGGCATCATTTATCCTCGTGACCAGTTCGAGGGATTGATCTGCCCCAACTTCCCAGAATTTCAGGTAGATCTCCCGTCTTTCCTTGCAAGCATCAGACTGCGTCTTTGACCCAGTAAGATAAGCTTCAGTATCTCGTTCTGGCGGTTGCCATTCGTCGATAGAAGCCAGCCATTTCCCATCGTGTGAAAAAGCGAGCTTGGTGGCAGTTGGCTCAATAATCGGTACACCTTCGCTTGTAATATTTACATCTGTCGGGTTGGTGCGGGCGATGGCTTGCTTGGCGACACCCTGGAAGGATGAAATGTCAAACACCTGGACAAGGGGAGTGGAGGTTGCCCCTCCTCCCACTGTCGCTTGCTGACCGTTACCGACACACAAAAACATGTGTGATGGGTTTTGGGGACTGATGGTCGCAACCAACGGGGAAGCGATTTCATCGATGGGTCTCCAGACACGGCGAACCAAGGCGTCTTTCGAGGGGCGATCTCCGAGTACAAGAGACTGAATGCCCGACACATACATGCTGGGCTTCATTTCAGCAGTAGATAGGACCATGGCCGAATTATCGTCCAGGTGAAGGGCGTATGCGGATCCCTTGGGTGACACAACGATGTTTTCGATTGCAGCAGACAGGTGAGGAAGAAAGTCAACTCTCCCGGTGTCAAGCTGCCACAGAACAAGCACAGTTTCGTACCCTCCAGATATCAGGTAATTTCCTATGAACATAACCGTCAGCACTGGATTGCATGTTTACTAATGTTCGCCCCACAATGATGCACTTACCATCCCCCGACCACTTAACACTGTGGACAGCTCTCCGGTGCCAATGGTATTTCCTTGGTTGGATCGTTCCAACCCTCAGAGGACCAGAGGCTTCAGTATGCAGATGAGCAAGCAAGCTGCTGTACACATAGATAGCACCACGAGCGCCGCCAACAGCCACGTCAATATCCTGGAGCTCGGCTACCCCTTTTTTGGTCATCCGGATTATGGGTCGAATATCGAAAGTGCTGATGATGTCCGGGACATCAAAAGAGACAAAGCGATAAGCTAATTCCTCCCAAGATGCGAGCTTCTTCGTTTTCAGAATGCCGATATGAAGTGCCTCCTTAGCAGCAGCTACAATAGCTCTGCCACCAGCAACAGACCGCAGCGACTGCGGGCTCTCGTCATAGGTATGCAAGAGTTTGCCTGTTTTAGTGGCCAGCATCTTGCTGTTATAGGCAATGATTTGTGCGGAGCTCTTGGTAAGCCGGTTCAACGTCAAAAGCACATCATCAACTTTGCCAGCGACTTCGATTGCATCCACTGCCATGTCCAACAGCTTTTTGGTGTCAATCGTTGATGGAGTATCAACGCCTTCACCAGAGGTCCAATTGATATGCCAAATGCGGCCGTCAGAGCATGCAACCCAGAGATAATCTGGGTTCGACTTCGATAAAGCTGAAGAGACGATGTGTGTGGCAGAGGGCTCGTCCAGGTCATTAGTCCGTGTAAGTGGGAGTGCGATCCGGCGGACAAGCAGGGAGTCTTCTGTTGAGTACACCTGGATCGAGGTGTTATATGTAATAATCAAGTGCCTTTAACGTCAATTAGATTGATGTTGCTTGCAATGAAATTCTTCAACATGTTAACTGACCTCTCATCCTGTGAGAAGATAGGGTCGATGTCGGACATCCTACCCCCCATTGGTTTGGACACTTTCCATGACGCTAACCTGTCCGTGGTTGCCAACTGCAATGGGCCCGAGTTTCCGTCAATAGGCTGGACAGCCAGACTGTTCGAGTTTAAATTGGCAACGCTATCGGCAGTGGCGGCATCTTGGGGTTTCGATCGTGACCTGTGACGATGCTTCTTCTGCAGCGAGTGCGGGTCATCCTTGGGTTCACGCTTCCGTTTAAGAGAGGCTGTATCGCCATTTGTTTCCATTGTTGATACCATCTCGGCGGGCGAATCGTGATAAAGGTGAACAGCCGAGGAGACAGTGAAATAACTTTGAAAATGGCCCGAGCGAACAAAACCGCCAACGCGATCCTTCACTTCATTGCACTTTAGCAGAAATTTTGGCGGAGACTTTTGAAAAAAGTTACGGCAAGTGGGGACAGTGAATACTTATCGATACGCACGGATCACATTCATGTGTAACGTCGAAAGATTTGAGACTAAGCATTGGCCAACAGTCGAAGAGCAATCCAGCTTTCTTCCTCAACCTTCACAAACCACACACCCTATCATTTGCCGACTCCATCACCAATCTTGTTGAGGACTTGCACAATCGCTGATCCGCATCACATACAATTTTCTATCAGACAAGAATCAAGGATATCATTAAAATGATTATCCCAATTCGCTGCTTTTCCTGTGGCAAGGTTGGTTGCATCATCCTACAGTGTTCAACAGCACAAATAGTTAACTGGTTGATAGGTTACTGGTGACCTTTGGGAGAAGTTTGTTAAGCTTATTGAGGAGGAAGGTCTCAGTGATGGGTATGTGAGTACTCTTCCAGAGTGGTAGAGCTGGATATGCTAACTAAGGGAATAGAGATGCTCTTGACCAACTCGGCTGCAAGCGGTACTGCTGCCGGCGTATGGTCATGACCCATGTTGACCTCATTGAAAAACTCCTGAAGTACGTACATTCCTCATGCTTGAGTTGGTCGTCAGGTTGTTCTAACGCGACCCTTTTCTGAAGATATACTCCCGACGGCCGGAACTACAAGAAGATCCAGATGCAGATCCGCGCCCAGGAAGAGTCTCAGACGGCTTCCCAGTCATGAACATTTGCATACATCAGCATCAGAGTGGCTAGCCTTTTGGGTGCTTAGTAGTTGATGCATGATGTGGTGAAGTACTTGTTGATTTATGGGCGTGTTGGCGTTTGGGTTGATTTAAGATCTAGGGACGGCATCAAATATTAGAGATTGCTTAACGTGCATTCACAAAAGGATCATCAGGCATACACTCTTCTTTGGCCCAACAAGGACCAACCGCATAATCCATCAGCCTTTATGCCAATACCCTCAACATCTTTGCAGAGCGCTAGGACAGCTATTTCCCACCATGTGAATTGCAGATATCGTTATCAGAAGGCCATTAGGTCAATATGTTTTTGGTACTCTTCCTTCGATGTTGGTTATCCCAGCCGATGAACAGTCCCACAAGGGTTGCAGTTGAGCCGGTATGTTGCTTGTAGAGTGTAGGATCCTGATCATGCCTCACGGAGCATTCACCATGTTCCCTATTCTCCCGGTGTTTGATCTGTGACTAAGCGAAGTGAAAGATGGAACTGTAACCCAAATATCCACTCTTGAGTTCAAGGCATGCTACCATCTGTCCCCTCTCAGTTTCGGTTCTGGACTTCATCCACACGGCAGAGATTGAGCGAGTCAATGTCACTCCTGCTCTCGGCTGCCTGGTCAGGCTGTCCTCAAGCGGCGATGAACTTACTTTTAGTTGCCAATGCGAGTCTTTGCATCTCCAAGAAGAAGGATAATTCATTTATATATGAGACGCTAGAGTCCCAACCCAGATGGCTTGCAATGATCGACAAGTCCTACCATCAGTCCTATGAACAGGTCCATGAATGGGCCCACGACCGCGCCTCCCTCCAGTGAGGTACGTAACTGCATGGCGCTCCATACCCACCTTACAGACCGCTTGGAGCTTTAAGTGTTTACGGGTAATTCTTTGGCTTCTAAAAAGTAATATGAAAGAACTGTTGTCACTTGAAGCTGTCAACTCAGCTCCTTGCCTCAGACCTCGCGTGTTTGCTGAATTACACTGCCCACTGTACAAGCAAACCTGCCTGGCAAAAGGCCCGCGAGATTGGCCCGGCCAACTGGCCACTGCATCGTCACCAATTCTGGACAACGCAGGAAAGGTCTGCTGTGTACCGCACGCTAATGCTGAAATGGAAACAAGAACCAAATCCTTGGGTTCCTCTCCGCCGGCGCTTCCCGGCCCTTGTCGGCTTCTCTGGGCTGTGTGCATTTCGGTGCCAAACCCACGGGCCGGCTGCGGCGTTGCGCTAATGACGGCGTGCCCTATGTTTGGGCTCTCCTAGCTAACGGGATTGCTTGTCGGACCTTGCCCAAAGAATAGTCGTAACTTTCCCGTGATCACCTGCAAATTAGTGTCCTCTGCACCAAATCGACCAGCGTTTGCCGCTACGCAAGACAACGGAGACAAGCGCTGTGCATGCGTGTGTGCTGGGTGCGACAGTTCCGCCGGTGGTTTCAGGTTTACTGACCCCTACACCAAATCTGTGACTGATGCTGTGCTCTGCAGTTCTGCTGTGGTAAATGCCCATTCTCGGCATGCGATGCTGTGTTGGGGAATTTTGCATATTTCTACTCTTGAAAATTCTTCCCTTAAAGTTGGGGGCCATCAGTCTTCCGATTCGACCCAGGGGAGACGGGCAGCGGCTGTTAATCCCATGTTTCATGTGCGCCCAAAGCTAAGAACGGGACAAATTTCGGCTTCTTTTATTCCTAAACCTGACGTGCGCAATGTGAACACTGTCCTCAGCGTTGTGGATGTGCCTGCTGACGAGTAAGCCGACAAGGACAGAAACTAACGCGAGAGCCCAGCACACTGGGAACGATGCCGTCGAGGTGTTGACACACCACCGTACTGCGCAGCTCATTGGTCGGAGCAGTTCTCCATAGCTTCGGGCATGGGGGGCTTGTCCAACAACGGCCGCTGACTTGCTGGTAGAGCGAGCCAGAACATCTCTTTAAGCGCCGGGTGTTGGTCCCCATGCAGTCCATCGGCAGAAGAGGGGCTCGTTAGTCGCCCTCTGACTGGCTCAAGGCTCACGATGCGCATCCGCCCCTGTCAGAATGTGTGGGATGCAATTGACGTTCGCGCGAGGCTCAAGGTCTTGAGTTGCACGCAGCAGAAGCACCACCACCAGCTCATCCACAACTATCCCTCCTGCTGCTCCCATCACCAACATTTGATAGCCTACCATAGTAGCTCCCAGACACCGGATCCTGGATCTATTTGTAGGTTGTTTCCCGGCAGTTGGCAAGCCGGAGTATTTTTCTACATATCCGTATCACTCTCAACGAGATGGCATCAAGAGTATAATAATCCTTCCTGAATTGCCGGCGGCCTCAGACACGACGTCCTGCTTACTGGACTACAGAGCCAGCGCAGCTCGGACTTTGTGTTGAGCGGTTGATACCTGACCAAGGTCAGCCAAAGAGTGGTGGTATTGCCGCACTGCACCGTGGACTTGTTAGCTGCAGGTTGTTGGTGCCTAGCCCTAGTTGGGCAAGCCATCCAGGGAGCGTTTCCCTGTGGGCCACTGCAACCTTGCCCGTTTGGCACTTGAAAAGAGTGTTTCTTTTCCTTCCATGACCTTAAGCGCAGAGGCGCCGACCCTCGTTCGCACACTAACTACCTCACTAGATCACGGTCCATGACTCCATCTTTTTGACGAAGTACCTACCTAGGTGTTGTGCCGACAAACCATCCTATTATCCCATACCTTCACCATCCTACGAAGCTGGCGGTTGTCGCGTTCTGTCAAGCGCAAGGTTCTTATTACTGATCCCCTTCGTCGCTTGACAGCTGCACCCGACCGTTTCGACACCTCATCTCATCCTTTCCCCCTCTTTCCCCGCAGACGGGACGTTCGGTGGTGGTCCATTTTGTGTACGATCTGCGATCTCCCTAAGTTTCCTGGCAGCCAGCCCGATCTCAATTCACTGGCGGCTTCAAGAAAACGGTCTTGGCTGGCCGTCCTGCCCTTCTCGATTATAGACGTCGGGCCATGGTTGTGTGTTTTGATTTTCTGATCCACACTCAGAAGCAGGACGCTCTTCCGTATACGCGCGACAACGTCTCTGCGGGGTGACGAGTAATATCCGGTAATAGTATCAGCCCCAACCAGACAGAGTCGTTGCTGCTACGGCCGAGCTAGGGACCCCGTCATCTCTTCTTCACCCACCTTCCATTCTCCTCAGATCCGCTGTTACTTTGCTTGCTGGTCCTGGACAGACTTGACGCACCCCGCATTCTCTTAGCTCCCTTGACTGTGTGTCGTCAGTTCGAAGTAGCACCAAGCAACAAACCAATCTTGAAGCTGGCCTAATATCGGCGCGCCGCCTCGGGCCTGACCATCCCCGCGACCCAGTTACCTTCCTGATCAACGCTGAGCGCAATGGCCCTTGAGGCACCACTCCGGTCATCAGTGGGCAGCATCACAGCCATGTTCTCAACACATGCAGACATGTCTTTTTCAACGCGGCCTGAATCTCCAGCCTTACCTCAGCAATATATGGCGTATGGCTCCCCTAATTGAAGATTGGGTTCGTCAAAACACTATGATTGACCATGCTGTCTGTTCACAGCTCCTCCGGTTCTGAATCCCAGTCCCTGCGCCCAAGTTCGCGTCCAGGATCGATCGTGAGACCAAGTTCGGCACAACAAATCCTAAGCCCTAGCAGTGATATCGTTGGCCCTTCGCCTGTGACGTCAAACGGGACTGAAGCAACAGAGATAGAAGACGAAGCAGCCGACAATGCGGAAGAGCCACAGCACCAGGGGAAGAATTCGGTTTGTGCATTTGCTATCACACAAGCTTGATATCTTCACTAATAACTCCATTAGATCCTAATGCTTAGTACTAACCTACCGGAACACGTCCGGCGGCCCCATAGCGAAGAGCTTGTTTCGGTGATTCATGCTCCCCCAAGCTTCCAAAACTGGGTATGACGATACCTTCATCCCAGATATCCAGACACGACTTGATGTTAACGTCGGTTTCCTGTATTCAGGCCAGCGATGCTGGATCAAGACAGACTCCTTCCAACTCGACAAGCGCTGCGAGTGCGGATAACAGCAGTGCGAGCAGCCCTCCCCCCAGTGAACCATCGACAGTGGTAAGTCTTAGAATTGTCTTGCTCGCCTGTAAAGCTTTTGACCTTGGATCTTGCTGACCTCGGAAAGGTAACGTCGGGTAACCCACCAACGGTCAATACCAAGGTCAAGCCAACAGCGTATGGCATGGACGTCCCAACTCCACAAGCCCAAAAGCTCGAGGATGTGCTTGCGGATTCCTCAAAACTGAGGTCAAGCACAGGTAGCAGTCTTGAGTGTAAGCTCATGAAAAGGCAGGATAGGCAACGACTTGATTATCTGACTCGCATCACTGTAGTGATTCCCGAGACTCGAGAAGCGGATGATGACGATGACGGAGATGATTTCCCAACGGGCACGCGCAGTCGTGAGAGCGAGATAAAGGCACTCAAGGCAGCCCTCGAGGAGTGTTGGACGCTTTGTAACACTCTGGCAAATCTTAGTTCCATTCACCGTGCGCGAGTATTCAGCAACTCTGGAACTCCGGATGCGCATGAAAGGGCCTGGAAGACCTGCTGGAAACTCTGCAAGAGACTCTACCACAGCCAGGATGACGTTTCTGACTCCTATGGAGTCCGAACAAACCTGGATCTCTGCCGGGAGTTCTGTCAGGCATTGTTTGATATCCGGCAAAGGAAAGATGAGACCTCCGACTCGATTCTTCGAGTCAGCTTTGAGCTCAACAATCAGTATGCTTCTACCACTTTGATATACGAGTTTTTCCTGTGCTCCGACTAATCCAACCCTATAGTCTCTACAGTGCTCAGGATAGCCGAAGTCTCCCCGAGGCCTTCACTGAGCGCACCCTGGATTTCTATATCACTCTTTGTCACCGCCTGATGAAGCAGCGCAGCGACCTTACTGAGGAAACGGATTCACTCCTCCGAGCATGCTGGGCTCTTGCCGAAATGCTGTTTAGCTTACGCCAAAGCCGCCGTGATGGCAAAGCTCCCGACGAAGAGCTTCTTGGATCTGCTGTCCAGGCATGCTGGGAGTTGTGTGATATCTTCCGCGAGGGCTGGACACAAATCCGACCAGATCGTGGCACGCCCAAGCCAAATCAAATTACCTTCTTCGCCGCCACTTCGCCTTACGGCCATCCGCCAACAAGCAGTCATCCATCCGAAGCTTCTCGCTCTAATGCTGGCAGCCGCGCTTCGCTACATTCAAAGCGCGAAAGTCTTCGCAGCATTGGCGAGGTCGAGAGACCGCGGGCGCATCCTCTTGTTCCAGAGACGCCAGTAACTGATCTCGACGACACGCCTATGTCGCCAGATGCCAGTCCGCACATACCCAACATCATGGTTTTAGGCCCCACAACGGAGTCTCGCAGCGAGCGCGGGGGGCGCTGGTCTAGCAATGCCTCTAACCTCTCAAGCTATAGTCAAGCTACCCAACACACATCGAGCACCGCTACCACAGCCACTTCGGAGGATATCAATATCACTCGGATCAAGGCCTTATTGATGAAGGCCGCCATGAACCTTGGGTTCAACCGCGATACGTCGGATGGTACCGGGGGCGCCACATCTTTGCAGACGTTTGTGAGAAGTCTCCCGACAGGCTCGTTTGGCTCCCTTTCCGCGCACACGGCCTTGCTGCAAAACTACAAGACTTTGATACTTTCTGATACATTGTTCCGTTCCTTTACTAGCCTACCTGTGCGGCGACGCTTCTCCGCCCAAGAGATCGCCAAGAGCGTGAACTGGATGATCGTGCGGTCTGGCCAGTATGCATTCCTTCGCGATTTATTCAAGATAGTCTTCGGCTTCCAGATCGAGGAAGCCGAGACCAGAAAGGGCAGTGGCTTCGTGGTTTAATGAACACCTGGCTACCTTCAGCTTACCCACGCGACTTTATCCCTGGCAGCTTGCTTCTTGACACCTGGTCAACACTTGGCGTGTATATTCCTTTTTTAATATGGGCCGCTGCTGTTAGCTTTGCATACCACTACAATCTAGACTATTCGATCGGCCTCGACAACATCAGTATCAACTTTACCGCAACACCAACGTGGCCGACCAATTCACTAGAGCAAAGTACGGCATACAATTTGAGGGTCAACCCCTGCGGCTTCTACTTAAACCTTTCCTCTCTACTTTCAGATACCCTAGCTTTGGTTTATACTCTGATCTGGATTTCAGTATTTCTTATATGAACAGGGTAACGGATATCACAAGTGTTATCGTTGGATGGCTTTGACGGCCTGTCGTGATTGCAACATGGCGGAGGAGTCGGTGTGGTATTATCTAACCTGTCATTTATAGGGCATGAAGGATAAGACACTTTGTCTCCAAGGAGTTGTGGTGTCTGGGGATCTTAGTCAACAAGTTCAGGTTAGAACCAAACACAAGTTTATATTATATCAACACCAGTCACAGTCAATGCCAACTAAGTGAGTAAATAAAGATCTTGCTTGCTGTGATTCAAAGGAGCTTCTAATTGAAGGGAAATGTTAGCACATGAACGCTTATCATTGGTGCTCGACATCTCCGAAATCAAAATTTTCCTACCGGGGGTGCCTTTTTTTTCTTCTGTTCTTGGAAGCAAGAACGATATGGTGAACAGAAATCTAAGAGGAGTTTTCATTTCAAGAGGTTAAGGAAATGGAAATCAAAACCAGAAGACAGTCATCATAAGATAATGAAAGATAGGGAAGACTGCCTCGTAATCTAATTAGTGACGCGCATGAATGGATTAACGAGAATGGTATTGAGCTCAACCGGGAGTAAATTAACGTACTTTCATTGGTCAGGGTGCTCCTTTAAAGAAGGGGCTCTCGACGACCTGCATTTTCAATGGTAGGTTAGCATGTTAACACGTCCTCAAGTATGCGTCTTTTTGGCAGGACGGATAAAAATATACCTGCTCTATATTCTTTTATTTTTTTTCCAGAAGCAGACTTCACTCTGCCGCTAATTTTCCCAGGTATCTCTTCTCTCCAGGTCAGTCGATCTGATCGCCCGGTGTCACAACAGAGCGCCTTTGAAGGGTGATGGTCAAACCGCCAATCATCGCCTCATCGCAAGCAAACATAAGGACGATCCTCGATGAGTTGATGTCACTAAATTTCTATTGTTTATGACCTGTGTACATGAAACCTTATCGTCTCAACGCCAAAACCATAGAACGCCCCGAACTGCTTTTCAGCTTCTCTTTCTCGAACATAACACCATAATCTCTCATTTCTGGCTCCTAGGCCCCTACTCTCGCAAAGATCCCCCACCAAAAGCCCACATGCTTGGTCTCCTCCTCCCCAGCATCGTCTCCCCAATCATCCTGACCGGCGACCATATTTTCGTTCAAACAGCATAGAGAATTTGAAACTAGTTCTTCCCTTAGCGTAGCAAGCAGACACTTAGTAACATCATCGCGCTGTGGCACCATGATCAGGGCACGCGCTTTAGTACCAAGCGCCAACTGCTCGTTGATGGCTTGACTCAACAGTTGAGGATGATTGTCGTCGTAGAGAGGGTCAGCAGCGAGGACAAGCTAGCACTGTGGTTAGTTGTTTATTTGAAGGATGCAGGAGAGTCGTGAGAACCTACCTGGTAACGGTTATGAGTATAGAAACGTGGATCGATTTCCTCTGCAGTCCCTCCCCAAGTAAGTGGAGCTGCTTCAACCACACCTCCTCGGGATTCTACAAGTTCCTTATTGAGAGAGACATTGTGTGCGAGATTGGGGATAATGTTAGGAAGGTCGGTAAGAGTGACTCTCGCGCGCCAAATACAGGCGGCAGCAAGCCCTAGCAACCCGGTCCCAGACCCAAGTTCAAGCACCTCCTCTGGAGTCGACATGACTCCTGGGCGGAACAAGTGTTCCAAGGGGCCTACCGCGAAGTCATGGAGAAGTTGTGCCAGGGCATACGAGGAGCCCCATGTCTTGAAGCCCAAAAAATCACCCACCAGAGGAGGTTCGCGAATTACAAGGCTGAACGGTTCATAAGCCTGGGACTCAAAGGGCCATTGTCGAGTGATTTCTCCCATTGCTGCCCATGTTATCAGCCTGCTGTGCTCTGGTCTCTCCTCGTCATCAGGTACTGTCTTTTCAGTTCAAACATACCTGTCCTCCCACATCGTTCTGACAAGCGCTTGCTTGCCTCTTCCCAAATCACTTCTCGCTCGGCATCGCTGTTGAGCCACTGTAGCTTGCTCTTAATAACGGAAGAAAGGAATGAAATGACTTCGCGACGGCCATGGGCTTGGGCTATGGCAGCTTGCTCCTTGAGAATGTCTGCTCTGGATTCTTTGAGGCTCCAGATTTTTGGCTCCACGCGGAGATTCTTGAGGTATTCAAGAAGAACTGGAAAGGCAGGCTTCTGCCAGAGATGAGGAAGCTCGTCTTGCTCGACCAACGGAAGCAGCATCCCGTATGGATGGCAACTGGAGGTCGAAGGATATATACCAAAACAGGAGACAATACAGAAAGACAATAACTATGTGGAGGACCGAGGGTAGTCCGAATGAGAGAATCCGTACAAAAAGCAAACCAAACGAAGGGATCAAAAGATTCGCTATGTGCAACAAAATCGAGCAAGTGGGCACTCGGAACGGGCTGGAACCGATGCTGCTGGTGAGAACCAAACCCTCTTGGTGCTCGACATGGATTTCTACCTACGCTACCATTTACTGATACGTTATCAAGGAAGCAATTCCCGGCACAAGCAGATCCGCTTATCTTAAATACCCCTGTGCTCCCAGAAGGGCAGGGCTGGGCCATAATCAAAGTCCGGTGACTCGCTGAGACAGGAGGAAGATGGCGTTGAAATTTCAGCAGGGACCCTGAGTGCGCTCAATGGAGTGGGGCCACCCAAGCAGGAGGAGCCTCAGCGCCTCAGCGGTTCGGCCGAGTGGGGCAACGACGGTGCAATCTACCGATGCATCTTGAGAGCAGCCACATCCCCCCACTTTTGTGAAACTAAAGTTACTGATTGGACCGATCTGTGGCGGGCCTGAGCCACATCTCCCACAAAAACTCTGCTCTCTCTCGAATTTGGAACTTGTCCCCTTTTCTTCCTCGTGAAGCCTCGTCCTCTTCAACGCTGCGTTTCTATGCCACAAACGGAGAGCGCTTGCGCAAGCAGCGCTTTCAAATCCATCTTTCTCTGGCATATGAGAAATTCGGAGAATCGGCTTCACTCTTGGTTTGTCCATTCCTCACTCTCGGGTGTTGGATGGGTTACGAGCTCTGCCGGTGACGGCTTGGCGCGAATTCGCGTCTGTAATTGGCATCAGAAAAGCAGGGCTTAGAGGCCAACCTTGTGCTTTTGCGAGGGGAATTGGTCATCTAGGTTCCTCTGGGAGGGCCGTTACGAAGCTTGTGAGCAATCACTTGAGTGCAATACGCAGCGTGTGGCCTGCCTTCTGGGCAGATCACACAATTCGATTCCGATTATCCTGTTGAGGACGAGGCTTCATCACCCTTTTTCCCCAGGTAAGAAGTTACTCCTTTGATTCCCCTCCCCCCCAAGGGCAAGATCACTGCTAACGACATTACTGTCGTCGGTTGGTGGCCGACGCCGAGACTCCCTAACTTGCTTCCCAAACCTACGACCGCTGCTGGAGAGCTCTCTGCGGCTTCTCAAGCTATTGGGTTTACTATCAAAAGCATAACACTTGCCATAACTTGGATTTTCAATGGGCCTTTACCGGATTAGCTTTTATGGCTATCCTTTCTACACTCTACAAATGACTCTATTCTGCATCCCTTGGTCAGACCAATAAGGTTAAGGACAAAATATTGTTTGATAACCAAGCACTCACCAATACTAAAATCTTCATTTACATATTTTAAATGTACTACCGTTTTGAAAGTGTTCAATTCTTGTTACAATCTTGCTTAATAGGACGATGAGAGGAACGCATTTTCCTAGCACATTTGGGCACTGCTTGAGCTGCATGTGATCTTTATGTCCAATACTTGTCGAATGCTCGGACTTGGCTCTACCCTTGTGGCTTCAACCATACATAAACAACATTTATCATAATTGCTGTCTGATTGATGAATGCTAAACAGCTTGGGTCCATTGAACACTTCCAAAAAGTTGGAGGGAAGCTAGTATGATTGTGAGCATCTGGAAAAGTCCAGGGAACGGTATAAGTGGAGTAGATACATGAAATTTGGACAGGCTCTCGCAGCGCGGGGAAGCTTTGTACAGATCTACCAATGATATGTATAAACTTACTTGCGCGGCTATTTCGCAGTTTTTTCTGACATTAATGGTTTCTGAATCCGTTGTTGAAATACCGGTATGAAGCAGGGCCCATGACGTCTGCAAGTATGTTACCTTCGCTGCTCAACAGCTTTGTTCTCTACGCTAGTTCATGGCAGCTCTTCAGTGGCAAGGTGACATGACTTGGGCAGCTAGCTAGTATGCTTGCGTGTACGTGTTCGCCCACGAATGAAAATACGTACAAATGGTAGGTGAGTTCAGGCGCTGAGGTTTGCAAATTCCGTTTACCCTTCCTGGAAGTTCTCCGCACTTAGGAAAGTAAATTGAAAGTATGTAGTCTCGCTTGTTGGCTGAATGGTTTCATGACGGAGGGGCCGTCGCTCTTCCTTGCCTCCCGCAAAGTATGGAAAAAGAGTTGGGAGAAGCGAAACGATCACCCTGGGCGGAGCACTCATGAAAACGTACCTAGATCACTCTGTCCAGCAGGCTCTCTCCTTGGCATGAAGGGAAGAGGCCACTAAGGCTCAAAAGAGGCCCCGATGTGGTGACGACAATGCGGTCACCTGGCTGCGGCCATCACGCCGGATCTCAATAAGTGCGCATCAAATTCAAACCTTGACAACTAAGCAGGTGTATGAAACACGTAACTGCTTTGTTAGGAACTCAAGATATCAATTGTCCAAGCCCATCATAGGAGCTGGCCTAAGGGGTGATTGAAATAGCACTCAGTTTTACATGGATGGTTATTCGTGCAGTGTCCCGGTTGGAATATTGTGGAAATCGACGACATTTTGACTGGAATTCCCATGGAGTCCGCGAAAGTCCGGTTAATGTTGCCGTCCCTGACGGCCCGACCAGGTCGTTCGGACGGGCCCTGTATCTCTTTATGATGTAAAACATAATATGCACACGTCTCTAAATAGCACCCATCTCGAGCCCAGTACGGTCTGTAAAGACTTCTTTGCACATGGTAGGTGGATCTGCGCCCTTGTCTGTTCCCTGACTTCTGTGTTGCTTACAAGGGGAACTCTAGCGAATGCAATCGATCTTGAAGGCAACGTGACAGATCTACAGGTCGATGTACGTCGAAACGGCCGGAGGATGTCCCATTGGCTTGCCCTGTCGAGCAAGTCATATAGCTGGTTTCGTCACCCACCACACTCCGATCCTAATCCAGGACACCTTCCTTCAATGTTAGGTGGGAGGTTGTGACGCTGAGGTGGCTAAGTACGTAGCCCAGATATTCGCTGACAGAAGGTGAAGGATGACCGGCCTAATGGCCATACTGGCAAACCTTGGATAGGCGCAGACACGAGGGATCGACGACAAAACAATAGTAAGTGATACTTCCAACCTCTGCGAATATTTCCCCGGAACTCAGAGCGGCCACAGATTGTTTGTTCCGACTGAAGGTCACGCAGTTGCGCACCTGAACTGTTACAGCACTGCGGGACCATCATCACACAGTGCGGCTGCCTGTGGAGGCCACACTGTCTTCCGAAGATAGGCCCGGGTCTGCTGGCAGGTGTAGTTGAAAAGTCAGCGCTGCCGGGTCTGAGATCTTCCTACCAGCCCTGTCCGCTGGGAGCTACGATCTTGCGCATATCATCTGGTCGCTGGCGATCGTCTAGTATAGTGAGGGGCAAGCGTTCTCTCTTTTGCAATTGCCCCAAAAATGGATTCTCACGAGCTTCACCAATTCTCAGAGCACAAAGTACAAGGCTCAAGGTGGGGGAAATGTCGCTTAAATAGTGATCGGTCCACTACCGTAGCCTGCTTGACAGCTCAGACTCAAAGCGCCACCGGGCTCATTTTTATACCTGCCGTGGGCGTTGGCGCCGTCGAGGACTCCATCCAGTTGCCTCGTTTGTGTCACTGTCCCCCGCCTTGCGCGGGGCTCCGAATCCAGCCCACGCAAGGTCGCATATGGGCATGCAGGTGCCCGAATGTGGTTTATGAGTAGCCTCTAGTCTCTGTTTTTTTGCTGTTGGCTCACGACGAGTGATGGCGATTTGAGTAGAACACGGTTTAGGTAGAGACGCTGCGTGCGAGTTAATGGTGTAGACCGTGTTTTTCTGGAATCCTGTCGTCGGGTTACAATGTGTGGCTCTAGCCAGCAGTGACCATAATCCTTCTCGCCTCACACTCACTCCTCGTTTGAGTCAGAGACTTTCTACTTGCTGCAAAACCGATCAAAGCGAATGAAAGACGCCGACTGGCTCGAAATGGACATTTCGCCAGTAGACTTGGCGGATGCCGCTTGCCGTGATCTCGGCGGATCTTGGATCCGGGCCAGCCCGGTTCACCTGTCGGCAAGTCTGTGTGGATAAGTACAAGCGCTTGAGAATTCTATCAAGTCCTTGCGGGCTGTCTGGTAGCTTGAGAACATCCGCTAAAGCAAAGCCAGGAAGCTTGGAGACATAGTAGCCACAGGCCAACCTGTGAATACGAGATTCAGATATAGTCCACAAGAAGTTCAATTACTGCCTGCGTATCAGACCGTGGACTGGTCTGGAAACTTACCAGCTAGATGACAGTGTTCGATAAGAATATATAAGTTTTGGACAACTTCCCACAAACAGCGCCTCTTTTTCGAAAGAATTGTTCAGCAATTCACTGCAAGAATTCTGGACTCTGAAGTTTCACCATTGTAAGCTTGTGCAGTATTGGCAAGTTGGGAGTAGACGACCGAGCCACAAAAGAGCTGCTAGTACAGCTGGCGATAAGCTGAGTTGATAGTGCCCTCTTTCGGTTAGTAATTTGCTTATAACCACCTAGCAGTCCTTTCATATCGATAATCTTGCTTAGGGAGCAAATAGTTTGAAAACCCAAAACCTTTTCCTTACCTGCCCATTTCTGTGCCTGAAAAGGTATAGATTTGAGCTATCATTCAGCTAGAGCATTAACTACGTACATACCACGCAAAGTACCCTTGAGAAGTGGTTGTGAGTGAATACATCACCTACATAGAATGACCAAAACTCACACGGTTATGGAAATCACGCCAAAACTGTTCGACGAATGGACCAGTCAGTTCTTCTCCGAGTTTGCCGCCATCGCCAAGTGCCAGTTCAGCTGGTTCTTTTCTGTCAACTGCTCCACATGTATCGTGTCACCGCAGCGTCTTCCACGGGACCGCATTAAATGTGCAGGAGGGCATGCGTTGTCATTTCGTGCGACACTCTATATGCAGTCCTGTGCGCTGACTGTTGCGCTTGTGCTACTTCCGACCATGCTGAGTCCGGGCTAGCAAGCGTCTACATGTTCGTATGTGTAAGAGGGTAAGAGGGATCTGAAGGCCATGCAGGCATTGAGGTTCGCTAGCAAAGTTGTTGACCACTTACTAGGTAAAACAATGGACAGCTTTAGGAACCATCTGTCGTCTAAGACATCTTACAGGTTTACCATGTACGTTGTGGGGTTATTAGACAAGTAGATGACCGCCCAAAAGTCTTTCACAAATAAGGCATCGTATTCAAGAGAGAAAGGCAGGCAGCTGGTAGGTAACTAGACTGAAACTGCTAATGGCATCGACAATTGGAAAAAAAAAAAAGATACCTGTTTCCGTTCGCCAGTGAAATGTTCTTGGGCTCTGACGATGCAGGTGAGGTTAGCAGTGTATAAGCAGCCGAAGAGTCCGGTTGGACGGCTGCCCGTAGGCTATCTCCGGCAGCTCTCAGAAATCAGCAGGTTGCCATGGAGATGACAGCCGCCGATGGAGCGGAACGGGGGAAATCGGACGAGCTCCATCCTCCCCATTTGCTTGTAGTTGCGCTAAGACAGGCCTGGGCGGCAGCGGAGTACTATGATCGGGCCCACATCACCGAACAAGTCCAGAAGCCATTGCGATCCTTGATGGTGCCCATCATTTCTGGCAGCCTTTGGGATTCCGAACAGGCAATTGGCAATAAGCCTGCTGAAAGATGTGAGTTGCGTGACTACCCACCGGGTGGCTCTTTTGACAGGAATGCAACGTGTAGCCATCAATGAGTGTAGCAAAGGCAATGAACCCAGGCTCGGCTTGTTAGTCGCCGATCTAGGGAAGAACTCCGAGAAGTCGGTTCTCGTGCTTCACAACCGACCAGTCAAGCCCCTCGATTGGGTCAACAGCTGAAGATTGTTAAGTATCCTTGGAAGTTCATGAACAAAAAATAAGAAAGCTATTAACGCTTGCCATGAATATAATTTAAGGTTAGAAAGCCATTAGCGGACAGCGTCTTCGCACACATTACATATATGTCATGCAATACAGTGGAAAAGTGACGGAACAATCTCATCAGGAATTGGAAGATGTGATGCTGGGATCTGGAGATCATCTTCAAGGGTACGTCAGAGGAACATGCTACATCGCTGGCCGCCCGCGATTATTGTCCCTTGGTCCCTTGTCGGGCAACTGAAGCAATTGGTGACTGGCGCCCTGAAGTACCTGTAGGTACCCCTTAAGGGGATCCACATAAACGTGACATCTCAGACAAATCAGAATCATGTTTGGGTCTTCTTTTGAGGTTCCCGACAAAGCTGAAAGGAGGACGAGGTCCACATGGACAGGGTCGGTACCTATGATACAGCCAAGCTGGCCGGGGTCCACCTAAGGTATACTGTGGAGACGCCTTGGTACAACCCACCCGCTCCGCCCTGCCCTGTCCTGGCCGCTCCTCACCCTCGGTGCCTCTGGCCCGTTTCCAGGCACCTCTCGCTCTCGATTGTGCTGCCTCGTCTGCTTTCTTCCTCCGGTTCTGCATGCTTTCTACTGTGGCCATACGCACTCGATTCTCCAGTCTCGGGTCACACACGATCCTGGTGTGCTCCTCTTGGGCCCCTCTCATTCTCCCCGTCTTTCCATTGCCACGAGTTTCTCGCAGACTGTCCTCATTCTCTGCCTGTTCTCAACCCGCTCCCATCGTCTCTGTTACCCGTACCTCACTTTCGGCACCGACGTGCGCAAACGTCTGACTTTGTTCTGTTCAGCCCCCACTACCGAGCCTGCAATCCCCCCACGACTGCCCGCTCGAATCTCAAACAGTCGAGCTAAGAAAGACGTCAGTTCGCAACAAGCTGGGACCAAGCACATGCCCACAGCGCGCCGTTTAGGCTTTTTGTCGCTCGAGGTTCAGACGGAGTCAGCGTACTGCCAGCTTCCTCCATGATTAACCTATCAAGTTACCCACACAGGCAGACCTTGCAGTTCTCCTTCCAAACAGTTTCCCTGCTTATTCTTTAACGTCGACAACTGCACTTGCTGAGTAGCGATCATTGTTGATCTGGCGATTCCTACACAGAAGGGAACTGGCTCTCAACGCAGTAATCCCGCCAAGCAAAACTGCTGTCGAAGCTCTGGCCCGAACCTCCAAGATCCGAACATTCCTCCACTTCGTTCAGCTGTAAGAAGCTGTCTGGGAGGAAGAAAAGCGAGGACAGGTACCAAGGAAGAACCGCGAGGAGAACAGAAAGGAATCCAGGCTCTCCATTTTTCCTGGTTGTGCGGTCAAAATGGTGCTCGAGGTTCCCGATGCCGGTCTTCTCTTGGAGAGCCCAGCAAATGCTGGTGTCGCCCTCCCTTTGCAGGCATTCGCCATCACATTGAGCGATAGCATCATCGAGGACATCATCACTTGTGTCCAAAATGGAGGCAGTCTCGAGCTGTCACTTGGAAGCGCTCCCGTAAGTATTCCAATGCAACTATAATTCAAGTGCGCTCATCGCACCAACTCCGCCCACTACATGTATCCCAATCTTCTTGAGTGTAAAATGCATTCTGAATATTGATTCTTTGACCTCAGAAACTGCACTTCGATGGGCGCGATGTCCGGATACCGAAGACACCTGACCCAGCTGGCTATGACCTCTTCCGATCTACGGCTGATAATCCTTCCACTGCCACACGGCTTCCGTATCCAGCTGCCTCGCTCTTCAAAGTCCCGAAGTTACAAAAAGCCAAGGCCAAAGCTGCGAAGACGGCCAGGACAATCAGCAAGAAAGAAGTTGCAATAAAAGAAACGCAAGTACGACCTTCAGCCGTGTCCAGCAATACCGTACCGAAGCCTCCACAGAGCAAACTGGAGGATGACATTGCGAATCTTGAGAGCTCCTACGCTAAATTGGAAGCCGATAAACGGGGGAATGCGTATGATTCTTCAATTGGGAGTTCGGGAGGAGACCGGATGCTAACATGGATTGCTCTAGCACGCTCATTCGAGGACGGATGCTCAATCCCAAGGCTGCCAAAGGCAAGACAGGCAAAAATTTGCTTGAGCCCCAGGCTGCTGCTTCACCTCGGTCACTACCCCCAAGTCCTGCATTGAGCGGCACTGGATCTCCATCCCTAGCCCCAGCTATTAGTTCAGTGCAAGAGCGTGCCAAACAACAGCGATTCCCTATAATCCACGAACTAGCTGTACAGCCTTTGACTTGGAGGGAGCTTAAGGAAAAGTGGGACGCAGCAGGAGTCGATGGAACCGAAGAGGACTTCAGTGCTGCCGTGAATAAGGTGGCCACGCTGAACCCCGAAAACAAATGGGAGCTTGGGAAAATGCACTGGAAGGAGCTGGACGTCTTTGAGTATCCTTATGACAGCGAGGAGAGTCGCCAGAAAGCGATTAACAACGCCGTTCGGCAGTACGACCGGATGCGGCTAGCCTCGTCAGACCCGCTTTGGCAGAAGCTACTTCCTAAATCGGAGCGTGGGAAGGGCATTTGCCTCAGTAAGTTACAAGCTGCTATCGCGAAGGGTCCGGCCGTTTCCGGCCCTAAACTTAAGCCTGACGCCTCTAGCAACAGTGGGGGCGACTCCGAGAAGGATGATGCAAGCTCAGCAACAAAGAAGGTCAAGGGGGGTGAGCCGATGTCGAGGTCAAGTTCCCAGGCCTCGACCGGGAAAAAGAAGTTATCACCATCAGAGGCCCAGGCCAAGCGACTTCTTTCCACTTCAAAGAAGCCTGGTGCTACGAAACCAACACCCAAGGTATCGCCAAACAAAACTTCGAAAGGAGCGGGTGTGAAAGGTGGCCGAATTCTGTCGAAGGAGTTTGTCACAGATTCCAGTTCCGATGACGAGGCAGCTTCGTCAACCTCGATTTCGAAGTCAAGCGTTGTCGCGGCATCCCTTGGGAAACCTGCTGAACAGTCAGTGGATAAATCGAAGCTTAGCAAGACAAAGGAGGGGATCACTCTGAAACCGAAAGCTGTCTTGCCCTCGCGCAGCGTCCTGAAAGACAAGGAGAAGAGTGATGAAAAGGCAAAAGACACCATCCGTACTCAGTCTGCTGTGAAGTCTACAAAGCCACCGGCAAAGCGTACTCGTGATGCGGATGATGACGACAGTTCTAGCTCTGGGACCCCACTCAGCAAGCGTGTGAAGTCGGTTGCAAAACCACTATCGACAGTGGCACCTCCGGCGAAATCCAGAACTTCGTCCGATACCGCGTCTGCCATTCGTGCAGCGGGCGCCGCGGTTCCTCCCAGGCCAAAGAACACATCACCTGCCAAATCTTCACCTCTTGCTTCCTCCCCACCAACTAATGCGTCAGATCTGGATCAAGATCGCGCATCATTCTTTGGAGAGCGCGAGCCAGACCATGGCACCCCATCTACCGTCAGCAACAATACCGACGGTAATGGGGCTGCCTCGGATAAGAAGAGGCCTACCGATGACTACTCGTCACCGAAGCCTAAGCGCCCACGATTGTCCGCGGACATCATTGAAAAGGCGGCCAAGTTCAAACAGTTTTACGCTAGATACGAACAACTGCATCATGAACTTGCTGGCCTTGAGAACCCAGACCCAAGCAAGGTGACAGATCTCCTTGATATGCACGATCGTCTTAGCCGGCTCAAGAGGGAAATCTATGCTGAAGTGGAACGATGATTCACTTGATATTCCCTCCGTTTCAAGAAATCATTTGATGATTGGTATACACTAGGAGCTTATGGTTGTGCAATAGTTTCTATGGAATTACCTGAGTGGTTGATTGATTGAAACGCTCTAAAGTCTGCCAGACTGAACAACACATTTGGTGGGTGTGGAGGGCAAAACTAATCGATCCTGTTTTGCATTTTTGGGAGACAATTACCAAATATGAAAACACGGGAGTGGCCTAAGGAAGTTTCACACTAGATGTAGCATTGGGTTTGGTTGGGCTGTGAGCATCTTTTCTTTGAGGATTCATACAGAAAGTGGGAAGCCGTTATGATTATTGAAGCGGTGTTTAGTATCTTTTGAGGGTGTTTTGGAGACACTGAAGGCTCCTGTTATAATGCTTTTTATTGCATGCCACTCTAGCTCTCCCCAGCCAATCATCTGTGTTGACCTGATAATGGTATCAGCAATATGGAAACCAGTGGACAGTTGTCCTGGCTATGATGATTTCACCAGAGTTCAGGGAAGAGACTTGTTCCCTTGAAATTTAAGGATATGACAATGCTTGTCTACGGATCACTTTCAAAAGGATTGATATTATTAAGTTCACCGGGCCCCTGGACCTTTTCGACTGGCACCTTCTGCACGAGCAAAGCACAGTCAGTACATTTGTGAGCGTAATCATCCATCACGGATCTGTAGAATAATCATCAAAGATGAGGTAGACAAGTAGCTTGGAAAAGTGAATGATCCGGATGGCAATATATTTACCCAGGATGCTCTTGATTTCTCAACTTGTGAAGGAGATAGAAAGGCATTCAAGGGCTCATTAAATCACCAGGCAATCACAGTAGCCTTGACCACGATGTATAAACCTAAGTGAAAACGGCGCCATCACTAACGTACCAGGCCACACGCAAGCGTTGTTACTAGCCACCATCCAATGAAGGTGATGCCCTATTTCGCGGCATGACATCGCGACTTTAATCTCGAACAGTGTAACTGATGGTCACCCTGGGTGAAGCCACTTTTGCAGTATCCCTTTAGTAAGATGGCACCATCGCATGTCTAATTTCTTTGTTGATATCGGTGTGCAAAGACCTAATACACCCCTATCCTCCATCCGTTTTCTTCCTATGCTTTACGATGCTCGCCCGCTGCTCGGCGACAACAGTAACTTGAGAACCTAACCGCTGCCGCTGATTAGGTTGATGAGCCGCCATAGTGAGGCAGTGTACCGTCACAGCCGCGAGAGAAAACGGAGGAGGCCGCCTCCCTACTGGGTCTTGAACAGCAAGATGGCGCAGTGGCCAAGGTAAAAGTAGATGAAGTGCTTCGTCTCTGGAAAAGGAACGTGTGTGTCAGCTCTCGCAACGGACTAAAATAAAAAAAAAGTACCCTAACATACCGTGAGTCACGAAGCTGCCGAAGTTACGGCCCACGATGCAGTGCCAGGTTGGGCCCTTCCTTTCATCAAACTGTCCCAAATGTGTCAACCGCAAGAGATCAGGCAGCAAGCAGTATTGGATGAAAGTCATACCGTTCTCTTAATGTGCTGAGCGATGTCCTATGCGCCCAGTTAACATCATAGTCAAGATATGAATCAAGTTAACCGGCATATGGTATTGACTGACCTTCTCAATGGTGAACCTCGCCATCGCCTCCTGGGCTATTATACGACTGAATTAACAACCTTGACCCATGTGGAGAGCACACCATGCTGCGGGTTCTACATACCAACCTCAATAGCCTCTTGTTGCATCTCCTCAGTCTTACAGAGACAGTATGTCAATATGTCTTCAGCAGAGTATATGAGCCAGCACGTAGGTGGCATACCATGTCGGCACTCTTGATCTGGGCTGGACCAAGATAGAGCTCGCATTAGCTAATGCTCGCCGGGAACAGGGTATCACGGCTGTATTGCAAACATACCCTCAAGCTTCTCCCGGGATGCTACCGAGTCCCTGATCCCAGAGGAACCGACCTCGCTCTTCTTCTCGTCGCTCTTCATTGTGGATGCTATTTCTGATCAACGCAATCCCCATGGTCAGCGCAGGGAACCTGACGGCAGTGCTGGGCAGGAAATCAGAAGCCATGCGCGATGTTTGATAGGAGAGGGATAATGGCCTGACGCGATATCGCTAGGGATACAGATGGTGAAGTACGCCTGGGGGAAGCTTTTCATGCGACTCTAGGTTGTGGGGGTGACATACAGGCAAATGTCTCAGCGCCTAGGTTGGAAACGGAGTCGAAGGCACAGTACTGTCGCGAATGAATGTCTGTTAGGCAGGCAAGCAAAGCGGCAATCACAAACACGAGTGTTGTTTAGAGGCACTCGGCGGTGTAATGTTTGGTTTTAGGATCTCGGTGTTGAGGTCAAGCCAGTCAGCCCATCATCATTGGTCCAAGTTCCCTGCTCTTGCCTTCTAGGCGCGCATGGGCGTGCCGCGGAGCTGGGAAGGGAACTGGAGACAATTGGCGGGGAGAATACAGTGCACTATGATCTCTCAGTACTGTATTAGCACACGACAACCCCACATAATCACACAGTGTCATACTGTTTACGGTGACAGGTAGGACACTGCACCAATATGGCACAGGAGCAATGCTCGTGAGGAGATAGTGGAGACCAACCGATAATCAGTGTCTGGCTGATAAGATAGGAGCAGCTGGGTGGGGCAGCGATTTTTTGTGGACGGTGCAGCGACGCAAAAAGTTTCAAACTTTTTTTTCCCATCCATTTCATAATGTTTATCTCAACATTTGCCCACAACAACGGAATGGTCAATCGGTAGTAATCAGCTTCGATTTCTGCCAACGGCAGATCAAAGGAAGTATCCAAGCTGTTTACCATGCAATCGTCCAGAATTTTTGTCAAGAACCTGCCGCCAAATATCACCGAGAGTGATTTTCGCAAACACTTTGCGGTTCAAGGCCGACAGGTCACCGATGTCAAGCTGTACCCCAGCCGTCGAATCGGTTTTATTGGTTACAAGTCGGCCGAAGATGCTGCATGGGCAGTGAAGTACTTCAATAAAACATTCATTCGGCTGTCCAGGATTGCTGTTGACTTGGCCAAGCCGGTAGGTCTGGTTCCATGAGAGCATGGGAGCTGCTACTAATGACAGAAACAAGATTGCAGACTCTATTCCGAAGAATGGTGCTAAGGTAGCCCCAGCGAATGACAGTGCCAGAATATCCCTTCACAATGCTCCTGCATCTGGGATAGAGCAGGCCGAAGATGGAAATTCCAAAAAGCGGAAGCGGGAAGAGCCTGCCGAGGAGGCCGACCCAAAGCTACGGGAGTTCCTTGAAGTTATGGGCCATACCTCCAAGAAGTTGAGAGATCAAGATGTTCCCAGCGCTGAGCCGCAATCAGAGCCAGTGGCCACGGTTGCCGGCGGCGAAAGCGACGATGAATATGACGACGTTGCAGTACGCAAGAAATCTCAAAGCGACAATACTGTTGGCCACAGCATGCCATCAGCCGCGCGTGCGGTAACCGCGGAGCTCCCCATTGGGGCGCCGCCGCCAGAGGAGCTAAAGGTTCCGGTACCTCCACCTGTTCCTGCAGATACCACGGATGATGACTGGCTTCGGTCGAGGACAAATCGCCTGCTTGATCTTGTAGATCCTGACGATCCACAATTTCCTATACGACCTGTATCATCTATGCCCGCAGCTGCTACTGCCCTCAAAGCGGAAGAGCATCCTCCTGGGGAAAATGCTGTTTTGTTAAAGCCTGACAAAGCAGGCGATACCTCGGTTAAGGATAAAGCTGCAGAGCAGCACGGGAGCATGGAAGATGCGATAGCCACAATCAACAAGACGCGCAGGCTTTTTCTGAGGAACCTTTCTTACACTACCACTGAAGACGACTTGAGGGAGCACTTTAGCCGTTTTGGTGCTCTTGAAGAGGTATTTTGTCCATCTCTTTTGTATTACTTTCCCCTTGCCGCTTTGCCCTTTATGATGAATCCCATTGATAGGGACATCTTATGCCACTGGCGTATGACGAAACCTTTGGGCTCAAGTATTTGATAGATGCTTCGAGATCTGATAAACACGGGCCAATAATTCTACGACATTGTTTCTCTCTTCAAAGGCAGTGAACTCCAGCTAACAGGAATCTAGGTTAATCTTCCACTTGATAATCAGAACCGAAGTAAGGGTTTCGCCATGATTCGGTTTGAAAAACCCGAGGCTGCAGTCGCTGCATTCCAGCTTGACGGCTCTACCTTCCAAGGGCGGCTCCTCCACATCCTCCCTGCTGCTCCCAAGCGGGAGTTCAAGCTTGACGAATTCGCCCTGTCGAAGCTTCCCCTCAAGAAACAACTGCTACTGAAGAAAAAGGCCGAGGCCGCCTCGAGCACATTTAACTGGAATTCTCTGTTCATGAGTCAAGACGCCGTCAATACCGCTGTAGCAGAACGCCTTGGCATCTCCAAACATGAGCTTTTGGATCCCACGGATGCATCTGCTGCTGTGAAACAGGCAATTGCGGAGACCAGTGTGATTCAAGAAGCAAAGACCTACTTCGCAAAGCATGGCGTTAACATTGAGGCCTTCAAGAACCAGCAGCGTGGTGACACAGTCATTCTAGTGAAGAATATTAAAAACACAACTGCTGAGGAGCTGAGAGACCTTTTTGCAGAGCATGGTAGTGTCCTGAGAGTGCTGATGCCACCGAGTGGCACTATTGCCATTGTTCAGTTTGCGCAACCCGCAGCCTGCCGCGCGGCCTTTGCAAAAAAGGCTTACTCACGCTTCAAAGACTCGGTCTTGTTCCTTGAAAAGGGCCCGAAGGGGCTTTTCACAGACACACCACCTCTACAACAAGACAACCAGACTACTGGGGTTCAGAAGTTGTCAGCTGCTGAGTTGCTGGCACGCGACGACGCGGAGGAAGAGAGCACGGTTGAGACAAGCTCGCTTTATGTCCGCAATCTTAACTTTTCTACAACCTCCGAAGGTCTAACCAATGCCTTCAAGCACCTGGATGGCTTTGTTAGTGCGACGGTCAAGACCAAACCTGATCCTAAGAAGCCAGGTCAGGTACTTAGCATGGGTTTTGGTTTCTGTGTATTCAGAACCAAGGAGCAAGCACAGGCGGCTCTCAAGGCCATGGATGGCACCGTCCTTGACGGCTACAAGCTCGTGATCAAGGCATCGCACAGGGGTCTGGATGCGGCCGAGGAACGCAGGCGTGAGGATCTTGCCAAAAAGGCAGCTGTCGTCAAGAGGAAAATTGTGATCAAGAACTTGCCCTTTCAAGCAACCAAAAAGGACATTCGGGATCTTTTTGGCACGTATGGGAAACTCGTGGCTGTCCGAGTCCCAAAGAAATTCAACTCTCAATCACGTGGGTTTGCTTTTGCTGAATTTGCCACGGCAAAGGAGGCGCTTAACGCACTCACTGCACTTAAGGATACTCATCTGCTTGGACGGCGTCTGGTTCTAGACTTCGCAGAAGCTGATGAAGTCGATCCAGAGGAGCAGATCAAGGCCATGGAGAAAAAGACACGGGATCAGTTGAACAAGGTCACTTTACAACAGTTGACAGGGGGAGGAAGGAAAAAGATCAACATTGGGGGAGACCATGATGAAGATGAGCGATGATAGCAATGAGTCCATAATTTGATAGGTCTCAAATTTAGATACCACATCCCAAGATAATGTTCCGCTGACCCTTGCCAAGGACTGCATTGCCTACCAATCCCCTTGAGTTCCCTGCAGGAACATTGCCCACTCACGGCTTTCGTTGGTGATTGTCTGGTTTAGCAATGCTCCGCGCCTCGCATATTCAAAAGATGACCAGTTGCTATGGCGAGCTAATGTTCTCCATAGGTACACACCTGCAGCACACCTGAATGTCCAATGTGGTGTGCGGTACGAATCTGCAAGCAGCGACACTTCGCTGTCTGTTGCCAACCTCCAGACCACACCGCAAACAACGAAGTATTTTGTGCTTGCTTAGATATTTGAGATGTTCATGAATGTGGTGTTCTCCAGGATTTGGAATCCCCTGCGTTCCAGTTGGCGCGCTTGTTGGACGAGTATTGGAAGGCTGGCCCAAGTCCAACGACAGTGTTTGGCATACTTATCTGGGTAGCTAGTTCAGTAACTCCTTGAGTGATATCTTGCAGAAGCATATCTGCACCGTGATGAAGTGACTGATCCTTACTTCATGTGGGCGCTGATGGCTACCCCTCGTTATAATACATCTTGTGTTCACCTTTCTTGCTCTCGACATGCGTATCTTGTATCTCTCTATGGCTTACATTACGACCTAGTGCCAGTCCTCTGGTGAACTCCTTCACTATTCTTTTTCTGTCGACGTTCCTGTTCCCAAAGTTGTGTACTACCTACCTCAGGAGCGTCTTCGTCGTCTCTCTTATCCCATTGTGCTCAGCAATAGAGATACATGTCCGTCTCTCAATCATTTCTCAGCAATACTGTGGCATTTCGGCAGATCACGGATTCGAGCACTGCTTTGAGACTGCTTTGAGGCGGTCACTTAGGACTTTGCAGGTAACATAGAGAGCAGCATATAGCTCTCACAGCACTCTCATCGATTCCATCATCAATCCCCACTCCACCAGTATTGCAGCCCTTGACCCCAGCAAACACTGCAAGATCCGGATCCGTAATGGATGGCAACCAAGTGACCTTTGTGAATAGCGATCTTACTCATCCCTGGATGAGACGCAAGATATACACGATGAATCAAACACAATACGATTGAAAGATGCTGGTTGGTGAGTATTTATGGATTACTTATTGTCAACCATTGAGGCCGGAAGAACAGCCTGGTCCCAGCATGATGAGAGAAAGAAGGTGTGGAACCATATCCAGGTGCTGAGAATTTCTTGCTGATCATAGATGCCGTAAGTTGGACCTAGCCACCCAAGACCTTCCTTTCAAGCCCCCGCCAGCATCAGTCTTGCCATCAAGTTTGTCTGGTGTCCCGTTTTCCTTGGACTTTCTTGTCGTCGCTCTCCCCTCCTCCCCCGGTCCAACCAACAACGGCCGACAAAGGGCACACGCCCCCTTACTTCATCCCTGCAGTCCATTTCCTCTTCGGTGAACGTCAAGAAGATAAAGACAAGCCGTCAATACTGTGTCGCTCTGAAAACAATCCGGCATTGATTGCCTTGTCTGAAGGGCGTCTTCCCAATGAGCGTCCAAACTACGAACACTTTTCTCAAATTCTGGCGTTGAATGACCAAATACAGGTCATGCCAAAACGGTGCTGGATCTTCGTGTCACATGAAAATATGGTTTTGAGCGAGACAGGGTCTGGCTATCTGCATGCCACTGGGCAAAGGCCGGGTGGAGGGAACTGTCTGCATCTCGAGCGCAACTTGGAGCGAGATATATAGTCGAAAGAGGAGTAGCAAATCTTTGAGGGGATATTGCTAGATGAGTTCACCAAAGAGATGCATCAGGCGGAATCAGACAGCGTCAACCGGTTGAGCGAGAAATCGGAAACGGCATTCCCAGAAATCCATCAGGCGTTGAGGGTCATCACAATGACGGCACAGGCGCGCGCTGCGACATCATCCATATGCATGTCACACTCGAGCTAGATAAGAAATACTGGTTTCCTGAGCACTCACAACTCAAATCCTACGTTGACATCAATATTGAGCAGCCGCCTCTGTTGAGTCATCAACGAAAAATCCACACCCGGCTGGTCACACCTGCTGAATTGCGTTATACCGACGAAGATCCTCTCCTTCAGAATGGTATTATGAGACTTCAAGCGAGATCGCAACTCAGCATCAACACCGGCCGGAATGCAGTGGATCACGGAACGGGATAAGCGACCAGTCGTACGAATGCTTTCCCCAGTGCAGCTGTAAGGACTCAGTGATGCCTCCGTTCCTAGCGAACGTCTTTGCGCATGCATACACGAACTGCACGGAATATCTGGCACACCCCGAGCTTAGGCAGGGTGAGAGTGACTGCAAGTCAATCTTCAAGCCTGATGGTGACAGAACTGAGAAATTGAGGTCCCAGCGACGTCAGAAACAGCCAACACAGATGGATTTGGTTCCCAAGATTACGATGGTCGAGATCTTTTCAAGTTCACCGATCCCTCCACATATAAGCATGGCATGAGCAGTTCGAAGAATAACCGAGGGACACGCCGGGCTGTGATGCTCTGGACATTTCGAACTATCCATAGTATCCAAAAAGGGAAGTTTGTCACAGCCCAGGGAGGGAAGACGCACTAGAGGTTCTTGACATTTCTGAATCCAGAAGGATGGTATTATCAACGGCGTGCCATTATAAGTGGCCACCGGTTCTTAGAGGATGAACATCAAGGGCCTGTCACCGACACAGGAGTTACTTCTCGCACTATATCCAGGAGCGTAGTTATGCCTCCGGGCCCGTCGTTGCAGCAGCAAATGGCGGCTACTATGAGTGAAAACCTCTCAGCCATGTGGGATCATTCAGATTCCATCGGCTCTCTTGCTGGTCCTGTGGTCTAGACGACCTATAGTGCTCATTTCATGACACAAGCATCACAAGAACACACGATCGCGAGCCAGCCTGGTAACAATCTTTTCGAAAACTTCAGGAATCATGGCAGCCTTGCAACTCTACCACTGACCGCATCCTTACCAAATTCCTTCAGACAGTCCTTTGGCACCAGTTCTTGTGCGGGTGATATCCTGCCAGACTACATGGCTAACCATTTACCAGTCACAACAGCCAGTATGGCACCGGGTGGCCACATGGTCGGTAGCGCTGGAGGTCCATCTGCTGCAACTGACCACTTTCTCGAGCAGATCGGCACGCTACCAGTGGGAATAACTCTGGCGCGCACTTATGATAGAGCCACACCTGATGGTATTCCATCTTGGAACAAAACTAATGTTATTTCGGTACTGCTTGTTGGACCTTTAATCAGTAACAGAGACACCAGGAACAAACGTCGCAGTCTCTGCAACCAGCCCTGCCCCAACGCCAACACCAACACCCATGGATATCGACCACCATCGCTTCCGCTGCCTTTCTTCCTGGAAACAGAATGATCATGAGCTCCGGACTCCTACAACTCTAAACACGCCCATTGACGAGTGTAAGCCGCTCATTCCTATGACCGGAGCAGAACCAGGGGCCGGTTGCAGCGGTGACTGCCCACTGCCTGAGCAGAAGCGGCAGAATTCTCGTGGTGACGGTGCGACAAAATCCGTGACGGTTGTGGCTGGTTCGGAAGAGGACGAACACCCCCCTTTCTGCTCTCCTGGCCCTGCTTGTTGAGCTCTCCGTCCTCCTGATGCTAGACAGCTGCCGAATAGGGAAAGAAGACTGATCCCATCCTCATCGCCTTCCCTGTCCCCTTTGTCGGCGTTGGAACCGGAGGATGAGTGCCCTCCGTTGGCAGTATCCCGGTCCGCGGAAGGTGAAGGGAAACAACAGGGATGTTAGTCACAGCAAATTGGTTGGTTGAGACAAGCTGGTGAGGGCAGGGTAATATCGAGGAATAGAGAGAAGATCTACCAGTATCGGTGAGGGCGATAAAGGAGAACATTGTCGTTGGCGCTAAGGGTAGAGAATGGGGGCTGTTTAGGGGGGGTGTTTTGGGGGCATGGGGTTCTTGCCTTTGTGGATTTTGACTTGGTCCTGATTCTGGTGTCAACTCCATTGTCACACTTTAGTAGCAATTGGAAATTGTTTTGTTGGAGGAAGGGGTTATGCTAATGTAATAATAGCTGCATATTCAATTCAAGCAAAAGCAACCTTCTTTTTTTGTTTCACTTGAAAGAGAGGCCTACAAAAAGGGAGGACCAGGACAATGCAAGCCGGGGGGTCTGTTGGTCAGCATATGGATGAGAGCGTGTTGCTACACTTGAAGCTATTGTTCGATATCTTGTTCTAGGAAGAGGCATCCATAAGGCCCTGACAGAGCATAGCAGGACAGCTTGCGCCTGTAACCTTAGTGTTTACGCCAGGTATGTCCCCAATGTTCAGGTTTTGACTTGATATTGGGATCGGTATTCGGGAGACCTCACCAGCAAGACATATTGTCTGGGGCTTAGATCTTGATAAATCTCGCTTATAATATTGAGGACTTGTTGTGGGCGGCTATTTGCTTGCAAGCGCTTTCTGCGGCTTGGGAAGTGGTGGTACAGATGGAGTCGGAATGCACCCACTTGTGTGGTGATTGCGCTACTGTGGTCTGCACGACAGGCTAGCAGCGTTTCTGCTTGGTTTGGTGCATGTCGCACGTGGGCATGGCTGCGACGAATCACTGGCGCTTTGGCCAGCCCAGCTGCAACGGCGGGTGGCCCACTGGAATCCCTGTGAGACCCGTCTCGTGCTCTGGTTGATCTGAGCTTGGCCTCGGACAAGCGCCACGAGTGGACCAGAGTTGGCGCTTCGGAGCGGAAAGGTATGCTTGTGTTCCACTCTGCATATGGCCTGCAGGAGCCCTGTAGCCGCGGATCTGGGGTTGTGAACGACCTCAGCGAACCACCACATTACCATTTCTGGCCAGAGAACTTGATGAGCAAGCAATTGGTGCTTGGAAACAAGCTCAAACAGAACCTAGAGCTAGTCCGTTTTTCAAATCCAAGCCATGGCCCTCAGAACTGTCCCCATCATCGGGGTCCGAGAGTCTGGAAATGCTGAATGCCGAGGAGCCTGTGAAATGCTCGTAGCACCATAGTTTCCCTAAATATCTTGGTCGGCCAGCTGCTGAACAGCTGCTTTCGAATTTGACTGGGCCTTTCTTGATGATTTGCCGCGTAACCAAATCTAAGAACCTGCTATGACCCTGCCCAGAGTCTCCTGACCAGGCTTCACTGTATGAAAGTCATAGGTCATAAATGTGCTGGCCTCAAATGACGTGTGTGTGCAACATATCCAACAACTCTACGACTTATTCTTCTCATCACGTGTTCTAACCTGGCCAGATTCTGACCTGTATTGAAAACAGCAGTAAGGCCGGTCTCTAACTTCCCTGCTGTGTCATCAACGCATCCACGCCGTGATGCATTTGCTCCTTAGGCCGGACCCCTTGGTTTAGGGATTCTTGGGATGGAAGATCGATTAGCAGGCCTCAGGGCTGCTTTGCCTTTACCATCATATTTCTTCTCCCATTCCTGAATAGCACTGTCTTTAAGAACAGCACCTTTCACCCTGGTCACGTTGTTATCTCGCAGCTGGCTGCCCTTCTCATGAGACTCAAGTCATTGTGTGGCTCTCTTTGTTCTTGAATGTTGCCTTCGAACAGCAGACACGATGGGTTTTTGAATTGTATCAGTCAATTAAACTAACAGACTACCTTCCCGTGTGTGGTGCCACCGGTTCCCACTCTTTTGCTGACAGTGGACGAATTGACTTCATCACGGACATCATAATCGTCTCCGGAACGACTCTGCGACACGACAAGCTCTACAGCCTTTACAACCTGATATAAAGACTTTATAACCGACTTAACAACGACGTTGCGCTCTACAACTGGCAACAACAACAAAGTTTGGCAATTGTCAACGCGGCTTTGCAGCAAATTCATCTTTCGGTCTACTTAATGCCAGCACACAATACAATAATCCTATCACCACGTCCATCTACTACATCCATTCGTCCACAATAACACTTTGACGTCCATACCTCAATAACAGACCAATCTAGTCAACTTCCTTTCACGACTGTCAACGAACCGGTTGCTCTTCCCCTCTTACTCTTCAATATCCTAGCACTCAACATTTGGTTAATTAACCTATTGAATATCGCCTAAGAAGTCAAAACCTTTTTTGTCGCCAACCAAGCTTATTCTTCAAAGACAAGGCACTTCCACAAACACTTCCTTCCACATCAACTACATTCCCCTCATCGACTAGTCTGGTAACCTGGTCAACCAGAGCGCACTTTTCCCACTGCAACACAACTTTTCCTTTTCACGAATTCCCACAAACCCACAATCTTGCCCTCTCTACTTTCTCTTTTCCGCACATCAACCGGCTCTGAGAGTCAAGCCACCTCGCTGAAAACTTCCACTCAACCAAAACCATCACGTCTTACCCTCATCAATCAACTTTCATATAACCTGTTTTTGCGATTCAAGTTGACTGTATTGATGATGGAGCTCTCTTCGAGCAAGGCCATGTTGCTGGTGGCTGCCCTCTTGGGTATAGCCGCAGCTCACTCCTGGACGGAGGAAACACGTCGCATCGGCCCCAAGGGTGACTTCATCGGCCCACCTGGCTACCCAAGGAAGTATGCTCCTGAGTCCAGGGATAGTTACAGTGTTTGGCTGCTGCCTCCCAATGGAGGTCTTAACGAGTTCACTCCCGATCTTCTGGCCGTTCTTCCCACCAAGGCTGGATTTGACGAGTCTAGTTATCACCCCCAGTACCCTATGCTCAAGGTCGCCCCTGGTGACTTTGCCGCCATCTTCTACAACGAAAATGGGCATGTTTCCCGAGCTGGCAGAGATAATCCTGAGAAGCCTATCAACCGCGGAACGGTGTATCTCTATGGCACTACGAAGAACGATCTCACTGGTCTGACACTCATGGATGTTCACCTGAAATGGACCGCCGATGGTGACATCAATAAAGGCAGGCTGCTTGCGACCCGCAACTACGATGATGGCCAGTGCCACGAGGTTCTCCCCGATACAGGGGAGGCGGACGGTATTTTGACTTGGCGCAAGGAACATATCACTAAGGTCGAAGGCCTCAGGTGCCAGTCGGACTTCCAGATTCCCAAGGATGTCAAGCCTGGATCTATCCTTACGGTCATTTGGGTCTGGGACTGGCCGTCCATGAACACAGTCGGTGTCGCTGTTCCTCCGCATACCTTCAAGGGCAAGACTTTGTCAGGCGAGAAGCAGGTCAGCAAATTCGAGCTCTATACATCGGTCGTCGACTTTCAAATAGTCGACCCATGCGATCCAGTTTTGGGCGACATCAAGGGCCCCACCTGCGCCAGCGTTCCCCTGAACAAGAAGAACATCGTCCGCTTTGATCGCACTCTCCCCGCAGCCAACCGCTCGATCGAGGCTCAGCTTGTTCATCCCTTCATGGTCCACGTCCCTGACTTCACCGAAGACCCCAATTTGATCCCTCTCAAGCCGCTCATCGGAGCCAAGAACCCCAGGTTCCCGCTGGACAGCAAGATTCTCGATGCGCAGTACGAGTATTTTACTCTGGGCGGCAAGGCCATCCCCACGGCCACGGCCATCGTCACGGCAACAGCCGTCGCTACAGTTACTGCTCCTGCCGGCGGTAAGAACGCCGTGGTCACGGTCACAAATGTCGTGCCTAGCGCGACTTACACGACCTTCGTGACGCGTATTCGTGACTAGGTTGACGCGGGTGCCGCAAGTGCGACCTTCGACACGCGTCGCGTATGATCAAGGTCTCGAGGAGCAGGAAAAATGCTTTGCACATAGCATACTAGGCTCGAAAGGGATTTCCATCAAAGGGCAATTTGGGCTTTTCTGAGCTCTTTCTTTGGCTTTTCTGGTTTCAATTGAAATGATATAGTTATAGGTTTGGATTTTTTTACCGGCAGGAACTGGGCGACTGGCCGGCAATAGTGCTTAATGATACCCGAGTCTCATTGACCATTCACTTCGGTCTCTGCATTGTGGGAGTTCCCCTATTGAGGTTTCTCAGGAAGCTTCGGGCAGAAACAACCACATCCGATGAATCAGTATGGAACGTAACGTTAGTCTTTTCTTTCCCGTTCGTCTTTTTTGCAGTTCGTCGCATATTCACATAATAAGCCAGATTACAGTAGTTCATGATGAGTTTTGTTCCCATCTTTCATCTTACCTGGCATGTATCACTCTTCATTCTCAGGACATGATGCGGGGGTTTCGGTGGCCTGGACATAGGAGGTTTGCATCCACGGACCGGCGCAGGCTTTAGAAGGGAATCAGATAGCTACACCAGCAATGGAATGAACTTTTACTGAGACATTGGTTCGCGGTTTGTGGTTTATTGCTTCGCATCGCGTTGGGGAGGAGGGGTTCAAGTGTCTCTGTTTGTTTCCCCTCCCCAGGGGCTCTCGCTGCCCCGGAAACGGACTGTCGCCGACAGCTGGCGTAAAGTGCTTGCCAACTGTTACTTCTTGGCAGACCCGGGCGTCGCTGGAGCCAGCGTGGGCACATCCTGTTTTCCGTTCGCTTTTCATTTAAACTTACAACGGTCTCAAGATCACAGTGATTGTCGTCTCCAGCTTCCTACCTTGAATCTTTGGACGTTATCGGCATCAATTGTCGGTAGTACACAACTCTGTAAAAAGATGCCGCCTACAGTGCTCCCTGAAAATGGAAACCCACTGTAAGTTCTAAATCCCCATGTCTTTTCGATTGAACTTGGCTGTCTTTGTTTCCACGCTGTGGGACATCGGATGCTTTGAGAGGTGGACGGACTTTACACCAGTAGTCCACTCCAAAATCTTCACCAGCACGCTTCAGTAAATATGTTATTATTGCATGCACATCATTTTTAATTATCCAGAATCGTCTTTGACACTCCTTTTGGGTCGTCATTTTATCTTCGAATTGGTACTGAGGAGCTCAACTACCAGTGTCTTCTTTGACATAACGCTAGGAGGTATGTGTTGTCGTAGACACTGAATTCTAATACCAAAACTGCTGACCTCAAACCCAACATCACAGGCGAGCCATTAGGACGCATCAAAATGGAGCTTTTCAAAGATGTGGTCCCTAAGACAGCTGAAAACTTCCGCCAGTTCTGCACCGGAGAACACAAGAACCATCTAGGTCGGCCCATGGGTTACAAGGGCTGCAAGTTCCACCGTATCGTAAGCTCCACCTTGGCTTGCTATGTATCAAGGCTATTATTGATGTTTTCTCTTTTTAGATTCCCAACTTCATGTGCCAAGGTGGTGACTTTATCAACGGTGATGGCACAGGGTCGGTCTCCATCTATGGTACCAAGTATTTCAACGACGAGAACTTCAATCTGAAGCATGACCGTCCTGGTTTGCTGTCCATGGCGGTAAGTTGACCCACTTTTCCTAGCTTTGGAATAGGAGGTTCAAGATAACTGATGGTAACTCCTGCTCATTAGAACGCTGGCCCGAACACAAACGGGTGCCAGTTCTTCATCACAACGGTCCCGTGTCCGTTCCTTGACGGCAAGCATGTTGTTTTCGGCCAGGTTGTTGAAGGCTTGGATGTGGTTAAGAAGATGGAGCATGTGAAGACGGGGCGCAAGGGCAAAGACGTTCCTGATCTGGATGTGGTCATTGCCCAGTGTGGTGAAATGTAGAGCTGCTTGAAATTGAATATTGGGGATAAATTACATCTAGAGTTCGATATCTTCGTCGTTACGAATAATTTTCATGAGCATATATGCATAGGACTTGACCATGTCTATAGTTTTGACCCTCGATCTCATGTTGACAGCAATCTACAGAGTAACTAAAATGCAGGCCAAGATAAAATAATGGCAAGCAATTGTTGGTATCACCAGATGACATCTATTGGTTGAGTCTATGTCATAGTTTAGATTCATATCTACAACCTTGGTGAAATATTTAGCCTTCAGCCTCGATCTCATAGCTGTTGGACTTGTGTTTTGGCGTGAACTTGAACCCTGGTGGTGCTGGTCCGAGGAACATTTCGCTGAGACAAAATTAGCAAACAATCTGAAAGCAGAATGCGGGGTTTCTATGGCATAAGAGACATACCTTATTTTGATCCAGTCCTTATAGTTCTTGCTAGCAAGTAGCGTCTCGAGCTCATTTCTGCCGCGATACGCAGGAGGGCGATCGTTCAAGCTGGGCGGCAAGTATTCAAGCAAGCCGACGGGGACATAGCGGTGGAAGAAGCTCATGAACTCGAGCAGGAACCGACGGGTGTAGTTGAGCCCAAGTTCATCTGAGCCCCAAGCCTCCATACCATAGCGGCAGAATTTCTCGATATACGACAATCTCTCGGAAGAGCTCTTGTCGAGATACTGGCCTTTTTCAATCTCCTCAAAGATCCATGGCTTGACGAGCGCTCCACGCCCAATCATGACACCGTCAACCTTGGCCTCATCCAAATGGCGGAAGTAGTCCTCATGTGAATAGACATCTCCATTGCCGATGAAGTACATATGCCCACCGTTAGGCAGCGTACGCTCGTCTGTCTCGCGCACCGTGTCGGCCAAGCTGTCAGCCTTCTCATTGAACCGCTTGATCAGCGCAGCGCACTCAGCAATGTATCCCCAGTCAGCAGCACGTGTGTACCGCTGCTGACGTGTGCGGCCATGCAACGTCACGGCCGCGCAGCCCGGGGCGCCAGTCACGTCGCGCATGTCCTCGCTGCCAAGAGCCAGGCGCTCAACGAGTTTTTGCGCAGTGTGCCGGTCGTCACGGACGCCCATCCGGATCTTGGTGGTGATGGGCACCTCGCCAGAAACGGTGTTCATGCCACGGATCATGCGCTCTAACTTGGAGGGGGCATCCATCAGCGCAGAGCCGGCGCCCGTCTTGTAGACGGCGTCAACAGGGCAGCCGCAGTTGAGGTCGATCAGGCGCAGGTGCGGCAGGAATCGGGAGAGGGCCTCTGTGGCTTTGATAGCGAGCCATGGGACATTTGCCGTAATTTGAGCGCCGAACTTGAGGTCGCGGGAGTGCTCGTAGCCCTGGACAATAGGCGCCTTGGGATCGATGCGAGGAGGTGTAATTTCAGACTCGTGGGCTCGCATTAGAGTCCAGTCTGCGTTCTGCCCTTGAAGTAAAGGCATACTCAGTGCCATTTCGGAGTATGTAAGTTGAGCACCAAGCTCAACGCAGAGGCGACGGAATGGCAGATTTCCCACTGTGGTCAACGGGGCAAGAATTGGTGTTTCGCGGCCAAAATAAAGCCTCCTTTTCTCAGAGGGCTTTAGAGGAGGCTCGACATACTGGGCGCGGTAGTCATTCAACTCGTCCGCGTCATCCTTAGACTTGTGATAGTGTTTTCGATAAAGTTCAGTGTCTTTGGAGAGCCACTCGAGGTACTCATCGGACTTTTCCATTTTGACCCGTTTCCTGGACAAGTCGATCTTGATGCTGGTCGGCATGATGTTGACTACTCCGGGTCTAACCTCGCCAGTCTGCTCGTCCTGATGCTCAGCCACACCTTGATCCGAGTTCCGCTCCGTGAGCATCAGCTCGGTTCGACCATCTTCTCGAGTTACCTCTTGCATGTGGCTTCGCACAAACAAGCAGCGCCACCCAGACGGGCACTTCCCGTATTTCTCCCAAACTGGACATTTGCCATCAAAAGTTTTGAGGTCGGGGCGGCGACCTTCTTTCAGGTATTTGCGAAGGTCATGGAGAGCATTGCAGCGATCTCCTTGCTTGCAAGTACGAGGAGAAAACTCAGGACTCCATGCGACGGAGTTGCACAGGCGATGGCTGTCCCCGAAGATGCCAAAGTCTCTGTCCTTGTTTTGGCCGCCTTTTCTCTTCCGCTTTCCATCATTGCCAGTGCCCTGCTGCTCGTCGTGCGCATCTCTCCCTTCGGCAGCATCATCGGCGACGACCTCGAATTCATCCGTTTCACTTCCTTTCCCATGGCCAGATGGGAAGATGAGATACCTGGGTTCATCGCGGTCAGTCGTGAACAGGGAACATGAAGTATCAAAGCTTCAAACAGTTTCTTACTCTTCTTTTATGGGAGCAACTCCCTTAATCCTTGGCCTTGGCTGCTTAGTGGCTACTTGAGATAGCTCCTGCGCAGCATCTGGAGCAGTATCCAGCTTCACTCGCTTTGGAGCAGGCTCGCCAGGACCGTTTTCGTGATGGCTCGAGCCATTGGTCTCCTCTATGGGACGCTTGACCATCTCTTGTGGCTCCATCTCAGTTGGATTTAGCTGTTAGTTAAATATTACAACTGAAACTCGTGTTTTTCTTGACTAAGAAATGTTAAGATGGCACATTGATGTTGTGAGAGCTTGCTCTTAGTCTTTTCCTCTTTTTTACAACTTCTGTTGACTGTTGCCCCACAGCGGGGTGCTGGCCTTTTCAGTCTCAGCTTGCTAGGTTGGACGAAAAAGTGGGGCTCCACTGATTGGTGAGTGTTGCGTGTTAACAGTTGAAACTGTCACTTTGAAACCCTGCAAACATCCGCAAATGAGATTAGGGACAGTCATCTGCGAGCCATCTATGTCTCCTGGGAAATAATCTGTGGCAGGTTGATTATAACTGGATGTCTCTTGGTCTACGACTCACAAATACTGCAAGAGGAGAATGTCCCTGAACTGGTTTGTGTGGACATCGAGCGTGGCTAAATTATTGTGTCCAAAAACACTTCGCACAGTCGGCAGCACCGTTTTTCGAAGGATGCTAACGGCTGGTGTTAACCGTCCGCGTCTCATCAACGAAACGGCCATCAAGTGTCTTCTTGGAGCAGGTACGGATTACAGCTCTTTACGGCGGATACTTACACAGACCGTAAGTTACAGAGCCAACTACGGCAGGCCTTTGCCCTGAAACTTAAACTTCGACACAGCCCGTGTCCACGGCGTCCAGAAAAGACTCAAGGCGGATGTGACGGTCGTCTGGAACATCTAGCGCAGCGCAGAAAAAGTTGAAGGATGCTGGTTGGCAACGCCGTCTGCATGGGAGCGTCGGAGACGCTGCATAACACTGGACGCTACGGATGGTGTGCTGCTGCTGCTGACCTGCAGTGCCTTGAGGCCCAGGCCCGGGCGACAGGGCCATATTTTTACCCACCAAGCTACCCCAGTCGGGGCCCCTATACGCCGACGGACGAGCCATCCCATCGCATCGCATCTCGTGACAGCCAACAATCAACAGACACCCCAAACTAGCCAACACCACTCAGCATTCCGACGACCTCTTGCTCTGTCCCGACAACCAAGCGGCGCAGGAAGCAGCCGAGACAAATCTCATTGCTCCGGCGAATTGGACCGGGCGGATTGCAGTCGTGCATGCTGCAAGCTTGATTGAATGTTCGCAACGCCTCTAAGCTCCTGAGTTCCGACCCCAACACGCTGCCGACTCCAGGAAATGATTCCTCGACCCCACAATGGCTGACCAGGCCAGAGCAGCGGCACGAGACAGGCCGCCGCAGTCGTCCCAAGACCTTCGCGCAAGAAACACGCCGATGACGTCGCCTGCCGACATGCGTCCGCCACCTTCTTCCGACCTCTGTGACTCTGCCGAGTCCTCCGACCGCGCGACCCCGATACCTCGTTCGCATACCCCTGGCCACTTGTCGTCCAAGAGCCAGGACCGGCGTCCGACCGACAAGCCCACTGAGATTGCCATCCGCCAGCGATCACAGTCGTCTGCTGCGGCATCAAGCATTTCCTCGTCCTCGACAATTGTTCCCTCTGCCTCCTCTTCGACTACATCCTTCACCATTGCCACATCAGCATCATCATCCCGGTCCCTTAACAACCCCTCGTCGTCCCGACTGCCGAGCACAAGCACAAGCACATATGAAAACGATGATAGCAGAGAGAGACAGGACTCTTCTGCCGCAAACAGCAACCGAGATGCCTTGAACGGATCCGGCGCGGCCACAACCAGCACTTCATCCGCTCCGCGGCGACCAACCGCATTGCGCTCCACCTCCGCCATCGCAGGCCGGCCCGCGCCAGGGGGAGGTGCGGGCACAGGCACAACGGGAACGAGTTCAGGGTCCGGAACAGCAATCAACACTTCCAGCAACGATACCAACAAGAGCAGAACTAGCAACAGCACGAGCGGCGCCTCCCGGATGCGGGGCATGCCAGCGAAGGGAGCCGAGACGTACACGCCGTGTCCTCCACTGATAGACCCCAAAACGGCGCCCAATGTGCCGGAAGCCCCCTCATCGGGCATGTACTGGACGAAAGCCATGACATCGGGCCATCCACACACGGCTCTACGGGCACATACTGCGACCATTGTCGGCTCCAATGTGTATGTGTTCGGCGGCTGCGACTCCCGTGCGTGTTTTAACGAACTGTATGTGCTGGATGCCGACAGCTTCTACTGGTCTCGGCCGCACGTCGTCGGCGACATCCCCGTGCCGCTTCGTGCCATGACGTGCACGGCTGTGGGGAAGAAGCTGGTTGTCTTTGGCGGTGGCGACGGGCCGGCGTACTATAACGATGTTTACGTCTTGGATACTGTCAACTTCCGGTGGTATAAGCCAAAAATTGTTGGCGACAAAGTACCGTCGAAACGGCGCGCGCACACTGCGTGCCTGTACAAAAATGGCATCTACGTGTTTGGAGGCGGCGACGGTGTGCGTGCGCTCAATGACATTTGGCGCCTTGATGTTAGCGACATGAACACGATGTCATGGAGGCTTATCTCCGGCTCCTCCTCATCCTCATTAACGGCCAATGGCCGGTCCGGGGGTGTGGCCAAGGAGATTCGCCCCAAGGCTCGCGGCTACCACACGGCCAACATGGTCGGCAGCAAGCTGATCATCTATGGAGGGTCAGATGGCGGCGAATGCTTCAACGATGTGTGGGTGTATGACGTGGAGACGCAAATCTGGAAGCAGGTCAACATTCCCATCACCTACCGGCGACTATCGCACACAGCGACCCTTATCGGCTCATATTTATTTGTCATTGGCGGCCACGACGGCAACGAGTACTCTAATGAGGTCCTGCTGCTCAACCTGGTCACTATGACCTGGGACCGCCGCAAGGTATACGGCCTGCCGCCTTCTGGCCGTGGATACCACGGGACAGTGCTGCACGATAGTCGCTTATTGGTCATTGGAGGCTTTGACGGGACTGAGGTGTTTGGTGATGTTTGGATTTTGGAGTTGGCGGTTCACTCGTATTATTCGCAAATCAGCCACTTCACTATCGAGGTATAGACCAGCTAGACGCTCTAGCCTGTTTTCACACATATATACGGCATATACCCACATGTAGGAACACTCGGTCTCCTCATTACATAACGTCGTTTGATACTCTTACAAGCCTTAACAGCGCAGGATCCGCTGTTGGGGGAAGCGGTGTTCTCAACAGGACCGAGGGAATGGCGTCGGGGCTCGAATGATATTGACAGAAACGGATGAAAAACAACCAGCTGCTGAGAAGGGCCAACTGACACGAGACTTTTTTTTTAGTCTATCATATATATTTCTATAGATCGTTTTGTTTTGCCCCGATAAATGTGTACAAAGCTTTTGCACGAGAATCATCTGTCTGATGAAGTGCCATGCTTGCAGGCCGCCACTCTCTTTTGAACATCATCACCCCAACCATTTTGCATTCCTCCAAGCAGCAGGCGGGCCGTGATACCACCCAGCTCACTTTTTGAGGTAACTATACAAAAAGCCCGAGATGATGAGAGAGACCCCAAGCGCCACAACATATACACAGCCTAGAACAACACGACCGCTAACCCGCCAAACGCCGCCCATGCTTGATAAAGATAAGATACAGCAGAGAGGAGAGGAATATGTACGAGTGACGATCGAACTTTCTTCCGTTGTTTGTATCGACAATGCGTGCCCTAACACCGGGTCTCGATCAGACCACGGGCTTGTTTGGCGAGAACGGAAGGATTCAGGAAAGAGATATAACGAGAATGATATAGGATCATTCCTTTAATGGGCCTTGGCAGCAGCCTCGGCCTCGGCCTCCTTTTGCTTCCTCTCAGCCAGGCGCCTCTCCTCAGCGGCAACCATCTCTGTATTTAGCAATGTTAGCATGCCTTACTGGACTAGACGAGCAAAGAACTCTAAAAAAAAAGGATGTGCAGCAACGTACGCTTCCAGAGGTCCTGGCCCTCGTAGTCCTCCTTGGGGACACGCTTCTCAATCATACGCTTATGTTCCGGGTCCTCGGGGTCAACGACCAGGACAGTCTCCCAGCGGCCCTTGCCTGATTTAGCGTCGGCGGTCTCAAGGGCGGCTGTGGCAATGAGCACGGCCAAAGTCAGGCCTTGCGCATACACACGGGCCTGGACAATCTTTTGAGCCGAGGACAAGTACTTGCTGCGGCCGACAATGGCAAGCGCAATACCCATAGAGGCCAGCCAGGAGGCGAAGACAATGCCATAGCGGTGCTCACGGCCCCATTCCAGCATGCGCTCCCACTCGGTCTGCTGTTTGCGTTTCTCCTCCTCCACTTTGTGGTGCGTCTCTTCCAAATACCGGTGCATCGCATCGTTGTTGCGCTGGAACTTAATGCTCTCACGCTCGGCCAGAATGATGGCGCCAGCCGTCGCCGAGGACGAGACCAGGAAGGACCGGAAGGGCAGCGTGAGCGACCGGAAGGCCGGGTAGCGCTTGTAGGCACCGATCACACCGACCAGACCGAGAGCAAGACCAACGCTACCGCCGATAAAGCCACCGCGCAGAACATGGCTGTAGTGCTCCTGTTCCTCTTCCTTGCTGATGACCTTCATGTTGGAAGCTGGTTGTTGTTAGGCTGCTGATCAAGACAGGAAGAGAGTTGCTGGCGGTGGTAGTGACGGTTGTGTTGGTACGGACCAGGCGAGTTACGCCGAGAAAGGGGACGAATTCGTGAGCGTCGGTCAGCTAGAAAGCCTGTGGAAAATCGAGGGAGTTGAAGGGATCGATCGACGTGGTGACGCAGGACTGAAAGAATGTTCAAATCTGCCCCGCGTTTCCCTTTTGTCGGCTGGAGTGCGGTGGCGCAAGCAGAGATCGTATGACAAAATCAGTCAGCGGCCCGGCTCCGACACCCGCTCTTACAAGGTGAAAAACCGGGGCCGAGGGGTTTGATGGCGACTCGCGAGCGGCGGAAGTGGGTCCTGAGAGTGGATTGAAGTTGTCTCAAGAGCGAATCAAGACCCTCTTATTACGTATGGGAATCTTCTGTGCGCGCGGACCCTCGCTGTTTTCGTTTGGGGGAGGTTTGAATTTTAACTTCAGGGGATTTTGAGCGTCGTCGTCGCGGTTTTGTACGGATTCGTAGTCGCGGTCGAATCTTGGCCACAAGGCGCAAATTTTAGCCCTGTCGCGGCTGTCGCGCCGTCCTTCATGATGTCAGAGCCAGCCAAGCAACAGGGGGACGCAAGGGGAACGCCGAGCTATCCCCGTCCGGCTAAATAGGCTTCAAAGGGTTAGGGTTCACTATGGGGAAGTTAGCTTGCAGGCTTTGACAACCCCTCCCAGAGGAGCACGCATCAATTCCGGCCGAAGACCGAGGACTTGGCTTTGGCTGTAGGCCCTAGACTACGCCAAAAAAAAAATGGCGTCACCGTTCATCAGAGGCCAGCCATGCCGCATGACTGGCAAGATGGCCATTCGGGGGCCCGTCCTGTTCCTGGTAATTTTCGCCGTCGCCCTCCTGGCCCGGGGCCTCCCGAGACGGTCTTTTGTCGTGTGGACATTGCTGGCCTGCAGCGATCACCTGAACTATCACACCAGAAGACTGTCGGGCGGGAAGGTGGGAATGCTGTTGCTACTTCTACGGCGGCGGCGACGGCTACCGCCTGTGCTTCAAGCTCTGGAGTTAGCGACACTAACTGGGCGAGCGAGTCAGCCTTTCCCATGTGGCGAACTGAGATCCTTGAGGTGTTGGTGTCCTGGGGTTGACATTGATGCTTGGCGGTTGTAGTGTCAGAGCTTCTGAGCAAGATATTCCAAAAGGAAGTGTTGGCCTGGGTTCTTATGCTTTGTCTTTTGGGTGCTCATGTCTCCAGGTCGGTCGAGGACCATTCCCCTGCCAAGCAGACAGGGGCTGGCCGAGATCCGTTGCGTCGGGTCCCGTGCCGATATGCTAGCCGACAGCATACCGTTGTTGTGAGGGTAAGCAGAGACGTTGGTGATCCAAAAAGGCTCTCTCCTTTGCTTGTTTCGCCTTGTCTTGATGCCCATCCTACACTAAAGCCTGGCGGGCATTATGGAACTGATACGTAGGAACCTCTCACCAACCAGAACTGGACTCAAATCATGCCTTGCAATGGAGATTCCACTCGGGCTGTCATCAGATCAACTGCTGTCTGAAAAGATCCCGGTTTCTCCCATCTGGCATTCTCGGAGAATAATGGGTGCTGTGTGGATAACTGCGATGTTGCTCGAGGGACAAATATTCTCCGCTTTGACAACAAACCTTCTGATACCTAACATTGGACTTGGGAAGCAGGGAAATGATGCACGTGGCTTCTGTAGCCTCTGATTGCTTCATTGACTTAGCCTCCAGTGCGATCTGCTATCTTTGGAAAAACAAATGATTAAGGAAGGACTCAATTGTGTGTGGTGCCAGCAGCCAAGCAATTGCTGGTTGCATTTCTCTCCCCTCTTTAAGAGGTCATCCAAGCGTCCAACCGATGTGATCCATCTCAGTCCTGGCTCAAGAACTGCCACCTTTTCCGCTCCCATAAAGGCATGTGAAGCTTTATTCATGACAGAAGTGCAGGATTGAGCACTTGGCAACCAGGAAACGATTATTTAGAGCCACAAATACCGAGATGACTTGACGCTCGGGTCAGCTACACGTGTGGTAAAATCCACCAGGTAGCCGTCAACAACCACGGCCGCAAAGGTACATCGTTTCCCTCAACAAGTTGACTTTTATCATCAGGTTGCTAGGGCAGTAATACTACTAGGCATGTGGTGTATGTTATGAATTTGAATTCTACAAAATTGCTCAGCGTCACAACCTGTCATAAGGCTATATGTATTGACGGGAAACAGTCCAGAAAAAGGTTAGGGACCGTAAAAATATTGAATTGCCCTCTTTGCCGGGTACAGCGCCCAGGAGGAGCGGGCTGCTCCGCATGGACACACAGAGCCTAGAGGTTGGGAAGTACGCAGACAACTTTGATTTGTCGTCGACAATCTCCATCGACGGCCTGCCCTTGAATGTTTATCGACGGCTTCGTGTTGATGTGGGAAAACTGCATGAAGTCAGCACGCCAGATTGTATGGCATACCAAATTTGCGGACCACTGCAGTTGCGGATGATACCGGCTTCCTTTCCATCTTCAGGAATTTCATGCGCTCGGGCTCTTGTGATGCGGGTGTCTACGACAGCTTGGCATCATCCATTTCTTGAAATGCCAAGGCGGCAGCCAACATGTCCTTATCCACAGATAATGCTCAAGACCCTAGAGTGACCTGCTAGTGCCCTCACCACATCGTGATGCAGACGACATTTGTCCGACCTTACCTCCTGAGTCCGGAAAGCCAGTCACCGCACGAACTCAAATCACGTCTCCTAATGAATGTGTACAATGGCATGTATTGGTGATGTTGTAAGGATCATGTATTGGGGTTAGCGTAAGATACGCAGTTAGAAGGGAAGTCGACGAAAACACTCCACAGTGGAGCAAACTGTCTGCCAAGCCCAACGGTGAACCAAGTGATCCCGGGCTTCTGGAACAGCCAAGCTTGTCCGTTGACGAAACGGATGGCCATGTCCAGCAGGGTGTTCTGTGCTAAATACGTACAGATTGCGCTAAACCATGGTGTATGATGTAAACATGTTTTGTAGGCGACCTGAATGCATCTGCAACTTGTCTCTTAGGTGGTGCACGCAACGCATATTGGAGGGATGCTCCATCATACTGTGTAATGGGTAACAATGTGAATGGGAGAGTTAGTGTAAGACAAACCAGATCAGTCCAAGAGTCCGGATCAAGCAGTGTATTGATTTTGCGCGGTTTCCTACAGAGATGCTGCCGTGTGGCTTCTGCTGCCCCTCGATGGTTGGCTTGTTTGAAAGTCCATAAAAGTGAAAATCGGCACGGGAACTCGGACCTTCGCTAGAGTTGCCCCCACGCTCTCCTCTAGATTTCTAGGTGAATGCAACACTGCAGGATCACGATCGTGGATCTGTAAACCGTCCCGGTTGATAGCCAGAATCTTGGAATGCACATGTTCATCTCATTGCACTTAGCATGTGCAGAAGGTTGCCTGTCTTGGGATCATTCCTCGTTTTTTTTTCATCTCCTTTCTTACGCACTCGTCAGCCCCGACAGTTTCCATCCCCCTTTCATTCTCAGACGCTCGGTGCCTTTTGAAGTGAACTCCGGTTTGGAGTTTGCATGGGTGAGTTGCGACTTCCTGTTCCGCTTCTGCCCAAGCGTGTAATTGGCAGGTTTTGAGGCTGGCTGTTTGACACCATCTCCTTCCTGAGCCCTCAAACAACTCCACTCCAGCCGAAGAAACAAATTCACTAAACTCGAAGGGTAAGGTGAATCAAAACCAGGTACGTTGAGGGTCTTGTTTTTGTCAACTTTAAAGTTTCATAAGTATCTGCCGAGAATCGCACTTCTCCGTCCCGTTGCTCATCCTGCCATCACCGTCTATCGTCCTCTTATCCAACTTGAGCTTCGATTGCTGCCTACAAGACCTTGGTACTCTCCTTCCTCGCCTGGCCTTCAACGCCTTCCCGTGCTGTCCGGCCTGTGGCCCTTCTTTCCCAGGTCATTCCTTGAACCATCATCCAGTCCACTGCGTGTGGATGTCCCAAGTGGACCCGCGCTAGGAAGCTAAACGGACTCGAACGGACGGGGCCTGTGACTTTTTTAGCCCTGACACTGCATCACAACACCACCCCGGCCTCGCCTCTTCCAGCGCTTCATGCTGCTCCGCGTCCAAATAAGTCGAACAAAGCGCTCAGAAGACGGCGCACGTCTCCCAGCTCCCGAGTTACATCGACTAGCGCGCGGTGGTCTAGTATCGTTGCCATAATAGTGCGGCGCACTGCTACCGTCTGTATTTGCGCCTGGGCGATCCCGTCCAAGTTACGGATAAGACTTGGCCGTCTCACTCACTTACACTCATCTTTTTTTGCCGCCCATAGCCTTTTTTTTCCCTTCCACTTAATGTTTCTCGTCCCATCCTCCCAGTGCAGCGCAGGCCGTCTGTCATCAACTAATACCATAATTGAGCGTCCAGCATCTCCAGAGCACTAGTGCAGAGTACGGATACGCCTAGACAAGCTTCCCATCTCTAGGATTATCTTACGCTCCTTACGATCCAATTGTTACCGAGAGACTTCCGAGTACGTGTCATTACGAGTACGGGGCTGTCACGTACGAAGTGATTCAGTAGGGTTGACGACCGACCACCTCAACGTTGAACGGCAATATTCGATTGGGCTTCCATCCTGCTCCGGAGAGTCGGCGGCCCCCAATCCCTGGTCACAAATTCCCCAGGGCCACTAACAGCACCCGCCTGTCCAGTCGGCCCAGTTTCCCCCCACCCCCCGGGCACCCGAGGCTGGGCAGGCTCAGCGCACTACCCACTGCCCATTACCCACTATCCACTCAAGCCCTCGCTGCCATGCGGCGCACTTGGAACCGCTGGCTCAATTCGAGTGCCAGCCCCGAGCCAGCGGAGCCTGCTGGGCCCCGTGGAAATAATAAGCACCTCAACCGCACATCGCCTGTGCCCGTCGCTTCTGCCCGTGATTCGCCTTCTCTCAACCACTCGTCACCCTCGCTGTCTCCGACCCCTCAGCCGGCGACTCCTCAGTCGCCTGTCTCTGGCCACACCGGTGCCGATTCAGCTCCGGCCATTTCCTCCAAGCCGTCAGCAGCGCCCCTGCTCCAGGTTCCCGCTGCTGTGCCTGTTATCCGTGTCCATAAATCTGCTGTGCGCAGTCGCACCCCCACTGGCTTTTCCGCCGATCACAACGACGACGACTTTCTCGGCTTTTTCAACGCCGGTCGCCCGGATTCCGGCTTTGACGACGTAGCAACCCGCTTTCACCTCTCGAGCAGCGCCGACGACGTCGAAATGACGACTGGTCCGAACTTCGACGCGGCCGCCAGCCGCGGTCGGCAGGACTCGTTTGTGAGCGCCGGCGCAAAACCCATCTCCATGGCCAACCCGAACCGGGACCATATGAACCGCAATCGTCGTGAGAGCCTTGCGGGGAGCATGATGGCCGGCATGAGCTGGGGCGGAATTTCTGTTGGCAGTTTTATTAGGGAAGAGTAAGTTCCCTTGTCATCTCTTGTTACCCCCCTCCGGTTTTTTTTCATGATAGTCAAAAAATTTGGTTACACTTAAATTTCATGAGCGTTTTGGCGTCTCAGCCAATTTGGACAACCCTCATGCTTCTATGCTTCCCTTTCACCCCTTCCCCGATGCTGTCCCTCAGCCGCAATCAAAATGCTGACTTGTTCGCCGCAGCATGATGATGACGGGGACTTCTCCTTATATCAACAACACTGGCTCGTCGTTTCAGTCTTCTTCCTACATTCCTCGGCTGGAAGCTAGCTTTATGCGCGACTTTGTTTGCTGCGACCGTACGTGGCCCACACTCCATGACCTGTTGCAGCACTACGAGGAAAATCACCACACCACTCCGGCTGCATCTGCGAGAGATGGTTTCGGTGGCACGCAACCCAACGCCCGAGGCCCTGCTAGCCGCGCCGCGTCCACAGCTCCGTCTGCCGGGAGAATGCAGCAGCCGACGCAGTCAATGCAGGGCTTTCAGCAACGCCCCATGGGCGCCGGCATGGGTGTTGGGGGACTTGGACAGATGATGCGTCAGCAACAGCAAGCTGCGATCGCCGCACAGAAATCGACACCTCTCTCCCACATGAACGATGATATGGACGCCGTCGGCGAAATGGAACTGGACGACACACCAATTGGGCCCATGGATATGGACGATAACCAGCGGACAATTCAGCAAACCCGCCAGCTCTTTGGTCAACAACAGAGGCCCCAACTTCATCTTAATGCGTCGGGTCTCCCTCATCAAGCCCTTCGCACCTCTCAACCGCCGACCCCCGCGGCTGCTAGTTTCGGTTTCCAGAACAACCCGACTGTTTCGTCCGTCAACACACCGACCTTGACCACTCAACAGGGCATGCCGCAGCAAGGCCAGGGTAACGAGGTTGACAATAACGGCATGTCTGACGCCGCCAATAAAATGGGTTTTGGCAACATGAATCTCGGCACGCAATTTGGTCTTAACTTCGGCGCCTTGGGCACCATTGACGACCCTGCCAAGCGACTGTACAGCCCTGGTGGCACAGCCCAAATGACAAGCCAGCAGCGCGCTCTTGAGCAGCAGCTCCAGCTGCAACAGCAGTTGCAGCAGCACCTGCAGGCCATGAACCTTGACCTAAGCCAGTTCCCGCCTGGCACCGACCCGGCCTTGATCTTGCAGCAGATGACAGCCCTGATGATGCCTCCACCGGAGGAGCACAAGCCCTTCAGGTGCCCTGTCATCGGCTGTGAAAAGGCCTACAAAAATCAGAATGGTCTCAAGTATGTCAATGCTATAGTCTGAACAATCCTGCTTTCCAAAAAAAAAAGGACCCTGTCGCTCTGCTTCCTTGTAGTCATCACCTTTGCCTGCTAACATGCATCACAGGTACCACAAGACCCATGGTCACTCAACCCAACAGCTGCATGAGAATGGTGATGGTACCTTCTCCATCGTCAACCCAGAGACTAGTACTCCGTATCCCGGCACGTTGGGTATGGAGAAGGAGAAGCCGTTCAAGTGCGAAATTTGCGGCAAGAGGTATAAGAACCTCAATGGTCTCAAATACGTACGTTTCTCGCCTGCACCCTTGTGTTTTCTCGGATGTGTTCTGACTTTGCCCTCTCCAGCACAAGCAACACTCGCCAATGTGTGATCCGGAGCTTCGGGCTCAGCACCAGACTTTGTTGCAGACGATGATGCAAAACCCTGCTACCTTTTTCGCCCTTCAGCAAGGACTGGCAAACCTCCCGAATCTTCCAAACCTGCCAAATTTGCCTAACCTTCCAAACATCAGCGAGGATACGATGCTGTAGTCAACCGACCATCGCCGGTCCATCTGCTGGTGTGCCGAGCCCTCTGTATCCATATTCCTTGTACAGGTTCTGTCTGGTACATTCCAGCAAACACTCTAACTGCAGACGATAACCAAGTCACAACGAAGCCCTTTCGCACGCGTCAGGGTTTGTGGATATGATTCTTCATCACTCAGTGTTTCTCTTGGGTGATGTTGGGGGCTCATTGCATCTCATTCTCTGGCATGCTGGCGGCATTGGCTGGACTGAGTCGCTAGCAGAAAAACATATATCTTTCCAGCACAGATCTAACGGGACAGACGTTCCACTGCGATACCCCTTTTTGTTGGTTTCACCTCAAAACCTGCAGCCCCCGGCACGAAGCGAGAACTCGACGGACCGAGCTGAACAGCAACTGAGATGCTTGGCACTCAATGTGACTAACCTTGTCTGTTACACTGTGTCTTATCGCTTCTCGAATTCGAGGAGAACAAAGCAGTTCATCAAGCCCTTTAGACTACGAGCTTCGGTGGCCAAGATTCGACTCGCCGGAGTGATCTTTGCTTGGTATTCCGGAATTTGTCTGGGAATTGTACATCCGACAGTTATCACCAGCAATAATTAGGGAGAAGAACATGGCAAACTCGGCTCGGCACTCTTCTCCCGTTCCAATCAGCTGCTAATCGCTAATATGTTCCGAATCCGCAACCTGTTGCAATCGCATTTCGGTTGTCGGTTCATCTCTTTTCAGTTACCAGAGAGGGCGAGAGTGGCTCTAATCTATATCAAAATAGAAGTGGGGCGAATCTTGCACCATTGAGGACATTACGCCTTCCTGGCTCACGACATTTGCTATGTCGATCTAACTGCCTAGCTCTTCGTTTCTTCATTCACCTTGTTTCTAGGTTTTAGTATGAAAGACTTCGGAGTAGCAGGCTGTTGGATTGATTGCTTCAAGACAGATTTTCAACCTCAAAGAATGGGAGTGGGAAAATCAAGATTGAAAAAAAAAAAAAAAAGTGGGAAAGGATGTATGGGAAAAGTGGGAAAGAGGAAAAAAGAACCTGAGCGCGGGAGATTCAAAAATGGGTCTCAAAGGATGTCGAGGTAATGGAGTGATGGTTACCAAAAAAGAAAAAAAAGAGGGTGGGGAGTTGTTGGCTAGTTTTGTTTAGCTTTTCTGTTTTGTCTGTATTGCTTTGGTCTTTCACTGGCTCCAGTCAGTTGCAATCGGCGTAATGGCGGGCAAAAAGGGGAAATAGAAAAAGCACTCTACTCTGGTTTATTGTGTTAAACGTGCCCATCCTACTGGCATTAAATAGAAAGTTGTGTTGAGTTCTCTGAACTCATATAGACTGCCCTGTTATTGTGAATCTCAAGTGTGTTCGTCATCTCGGGAAAATAGTCCTTGCAACCATGTTTCCAAGCATCAAGGTCATCGACACATCTTCAGACCCAACACACCGGCGGCTAGATACCTCGCTTTGTATTACTAGACACTGAATCATCGTAGAAATCGACATAAAAGAAGAAGTACATCCTTCAAAGGGGCATCCTCTTGACCCGCTCTGTTCCCGTTGCTCAGTACGCCAAACGCCTCGCATTTGCCCTGCTATCCGTTCACCTAACCATCCATCTGATTCCCCAATCTGCCTACTAACCTTGAAACTCCCACGCTGTCCGTGTAGTACCAGAGATGCGACATGACCTTGAAAGAAATTAATAGTTAATATCAGAAAGACAGATAAAACAGAAGCTCCCCAACACGATCACGCTGAATGAACGTGGATCTCCTGAACCATGAACGCCATCTAGATCCCCATCGGCCTGTCCCGTGCAATTAGAAGAAAGATCTTGGCCATCCTGCCCTACATCTTCCTCATCGGGAACAGAAGAACTGCCAAACTACGACATCTCCATCCCGTCATCATCATCCACCTCACTCTCGAGCATCTGCGTGTGGTTGCTGCTGACGCTCTCCTTACGACGCGCCACCACCAGCGACCCGTCTGCCGCATACCGCCCGATAACGCCGCCCTCCCCGCTGAGCACCACCATCATGTCCAGTTCGTCGCCGCCGACCACGCGGCCCTCGGTGTCCACCTCCTGCGAGAGCTCGACCAGCGCTTGGCGCGGCAGCCGCTGAAAGCCGACGGTGCGTACAACACGGCCCCAGTGTGTCATGCAGAAGTTGGCGGCCCGCCGCCTGAGCCAGTCCTCGTTGGCTAGGCCCGCGCAGTACCAGATGATACAAGCGTGCTCGACGTCGAGCTCGCGGCTGAGGCGGTTCACGCAGAGCAGACGGAGGTGGGGGATGTTGTACATGTTGGACATGACCAACAGGCCGGCCACGTCGGAGAGGTCTGTTGCGGTGTTCTCGTGGTCGTCGTCGACGGGGTCGATGCGGTCGGTGTAGAGGTAGTAGAGGAAGGCTTTGACCACGGTGTAGGGCTCGGGTATGTGCATCTTCTTGGTGTGATATTCGGCCATTTGGCTTGACCAGAGACGCGCGAAGTGAGGCCAGCGGGCTTGTAGGATGAGGCGGTGGACATGAATCGGGGGAGAGGTCGGGGCGTCAGAGGCCAGCCAGTTTTCGCTCCCGTCTTCCCCAGAGTGCACGAGGGCTGAGCTCATGATCTCGTCTTCGTCGTAGTTCGGAGGGAGAGCTGTCACGATGAAATCCGTACCACTTCCGCTCTCTGGGGGCTTGTTAAACAGCCTGGCAAGATCTGCTCCAAGCCCCTTAGAGGCGACATCCGCGTTACGGCTGCGCAGAGCAGGACGAGCGGGGTCTGTCCGCTGTTCAGAGGACATGGCATTCCCTAAGAAACCGTACCGCCGCAAATCGACTTCCATGATATCGGAGAGAAACTCCTCGAGATTGTTAATCCCGTCGGCAGCGGCTGGCTCTGTGGGACAACCTAGGAGCCAGGCCTTGGTGCCGTCCTCATTCAGTGTGCAATAATGCCAACGGTATCCCGACTTGAAGATCTCGCGTCCTTCAGCAAGCTTCTGCCACCGAAACGTAGTCAAATCAAGCGCTGATAGAGAGCAATCCTTCGAGGATATGGTTGCGGCAGGAGTGACGAAGTCGAGAAGAGTTCCAGATGTATAGACATGGAAGTGGATACCCTGCATCTGGGACGGGACATTTGGGCCATGAACGAACTTGAGAGCGGATATATGCCCTGGGGCAGGAGGGGCGTACGACCTGAGATGGAAGGAAGATGGGTTGACTTGCTGCGACCTCGAATTTGCCGCATATCCAGAAGATCCCACGACAGACCCTGATTGATATGGGGGTCTCGGCGATGCTACTGTACGAACCAGGCCGGTTCGATCAATCGTGCCAACTGTTGGAGGTGATTGGAAGGCCGGGTTGCCCTTAAGATCAAGCCACCATAGATCGCTGACCTTGTCCATTTCCTCGCTTAGACCACCAAATACCCAAACCCTGTCGTTCCAGATGTAGGCTGAATGATCAAAACGGCCGACGAAGCGCCATGACCTCGACCAGGTAAAAGTCTTCAAGTCCAAGTAGCAAATGTCATCGAGCACATAGTTATCGTGGCCAGTGATGCCGCCCATGATGAACAGCTTGTCATCGTGCAGCACAGCGGCATGGCGAGCGCGGCCCTTTGGGATCGGTCCGGATACCTGTGGCTGGGTCCAGTGTGCCGTCTTGATATCGAAAATGATGAGATCTGAAAGGTACGTTCGGTGTTCGTTCTCGCCGCCGAAGACAAGAAGCTTGTCGCCCTGGTACAAAGTCGCAGTGTGGCCTGAACATACCATGTCAGCGCCGCCAAATATGGGGCTCGAGAAGATTGCTTACCCATACGGACGCCAGGAATGTCACCATAGTTGTCAACCAGCGTCCATTGGTGGCTAACCAGATCAAGGCGCAAGACATGGTTGTAGACCTCATCGGTGTACTGGTCGAAGCCGCCAAAGGCGTAAATCTGGTTGTTGCCGCAGTATGTTACTGAGGCATTGACAAGACAAGCAGGGCGCTGACCCAATGTGCGAGTCACCTTGGGTCGATAACCATCGCTATGCATACGAGTCTTGACCGGCGTATTGGGCATGATGAAGGCACTGTTGGAGGATGGGGCAAGGGTCGAGGAGAATGAGACGTTCGCCGTTTGCGATGTTGCGCCGGCCGCAGCGGGGGTGGTTTGGCTGTGACCGCCGAAGAGAGATGCAGTCGCAGTTGTAGTGTTCTGGTTATCGGTGGTGGTGTTATTGTTGTTGACGTTACTGTTGTTACTGTTACTGCTGTTGGCGGCTGCTGCAGACGTGGAGGGCTGTGGTGCCATTGCTGGGAATGGCAAGTTGACAAGTGAATGGATGCTTGCGAGATCTGGAAACAAGAGAGATGCTAGCGCAGGGTAGCCGAGGCAAGCAACCAGTGGGGGGCAGTCCCGGGATGCGAGGGCAAAAGCAGATGCAGAGGCAGAGGAGGAGGCAAGGGAGCGCGTTTGAGGAAAAAAAAAATCGAGCAGAATTGGCCAATGCAGCTGTTTGTTCGCTGCGTCTGTCGCGATCCCCGGGATCCCAGGATGCCCACGGCCGTGTTTGTGCGTGCCTCAGTACCTGTGCTTGTGTTCTACTGCAGTCAAACTCAAGCTATCAACTCTCAGGCGGTCGAAGAACAACAGTGTCTCGTACCCCCAGGAAATGGGCCCTGTGCCCTTCTCAATCAAGCAGTCTGATGCCAGCGGTCAACTCCAGTTGCAGCCAACGTCAGCGGACACGATGTGGAATTGTGGATCCTCTGGTGCCAAGTTGTCGCTCGTTGCAGCCGGTGGGATGAGAGTGGATCTTCGTCAAGCGGAGGCGACAACTTGAAAAGCCGTGTTGTGCAGTTTTGCTGCGCAAGACCGCAGGCAAAAAACGGAGACCCGGCCTGCTGCCTTGCCCTCTGCTGTCCGCTGAACAGTCTCGTTGCCAGGCCAGTCAAGGCGGGCGGCCGTGGCGGGAGGGCAGAAAATGAGTGATCCACTCTCAGCCTGGTCAGTGGGGTCGGCAAGGATAACAGCAGCCAACCGGTGCGGATTTTGGAAAGAGGATTTCGGCTCAGCCCAGGGGTCTAGCGTTGCCCAGTCAACGGCAATGTAAACATTTAAACCTCACCTCCCTTCCCATCCATTTCTCATCCTTCTTCTTCCTCTCCCACAACCAATCCAGCATCTTCAAACCGCTTCCACATCCTTGAATATTCTTCCGCATTGCGCTACCTATTACCAACCCTCTCGTAATCCTAAACCATCACCAACAGTTTTGATTAAGCTCATCCATCAGCATCTCCAGCACTGGTTGCTGGCATCACTTATATCATTTGCATCTTTCCAACTCGAGCCGTTCTTACTTGGTTAGAGTTATTCGATACCGCAGTAGTACACGACCATCATGGCTACAGCAACAGTATCAACACCGCTCAAGCCCCACGCTGGACTGTTCTCCTCGCGCACCGCTGGGGGAAGGATGCCTTTGACACCTTCTCCCAGCCGCCGCACGAAGTCCATCAACCTTAATGACTCCCCCTGCACCCCTGAGAAGCAGGCCGATAGCCCTCGGGTGTCCTCCAAGTCTGTCTATGGCGGTAACCTCACCGCTCATCTCGCCAAGGCTTCGTCCAAGAACCAGCACCGCGACTCTCCTAAGTCAAACATTGCCCGCACTGTCTCGAGCCCGCGCAAAGCTCTTGAGCTCGGTGTCTCTGACTTCACCCTGACCGGTGCTGGTTCTCACACCAAGACTCCTTCCAACACGAAGACGAAGAAGACGGCCACCATCAGGCAAAAGTCGTCCAAGACCACCCTGACCTACCACGCTGATCGTTTTATTCCCAACCGCGGCGCAAGCTCGGCCATTGCCAATCCCGGCTCGGGAAAGCTCGATATCAAGGACAAGAAGCGTTCCAAGAAGAGCCGCAACGAAGCCTCATCTGTCCTTACGTCGGCCACGGATGACGCTCTCGCTGCCCTCGAGGGTTTGAACATCGAGGATGAGGAGCCGGAGTCGTACTCTCGCCCATCCCCCAACACGGTTGCCTACCAAGACTCGCTCGCGAACGCCTGTGGCGTCAACCTGAACACTCGCATCCTTCAGTTCAAGCCTGCTCCTCCGGAGTCGTCCAAGCCGATCGACCTCCGCAAGCAATACAACCGCCCTCTCAAGCCTGCCAACGCTAGCTCCGCTCAGTTCAGGCGTCGCATCGCCACTGCCCCTGAGCGCGTTCTGGACGCTCCTGGTCTGATCGACGACTACTACCTCAACCTGCTTGACTGGAGCTCGTGCAATCAAGTGGCAATCGGCCTCGAGAGGAACGTGTATGTGTGGTCGGCCGATGAGGGCACCGTCAACTGCCTTCTCGAGACGAGCCCCGACACGTATGTCAGCAGCGTCAAGTGGTCCCAGGACGGTGCCTATGTTAGTGTCGGTCTCGGCACTGGCGAGGTGCAGATCTGGGATGTGGCTGAAGGCGTCAAGATTCGCAGCATGTTTGGCCACGACACTCGCGTTGGTGTCATGGGATGGAACAAGCACATTCTGTCCACTGGCTCCCGCAGTGGTCTGGTCTTCAACCACGACGTCCGCATTGCCGAGCACAAGGTTGCCGAGCTGGTCCAGCACACGTCGGAGGTGTGCGGCCTGGAATGGCGGTCAGATGGCGCTCAGCTTGCCACTGGCGGCAACGACAACCTTGTCTGCATCTGGGATGCACGGTCCCTGGCTGTCCCCAAGTTCACCAAGACGAACCACAAAGCTGCCGTCAAGGCCTTGGCCTGGTGCCCGTGGAACATGAGCCTTTTGGCCACTGGCGGTGGCTCGTACGACCGTCATATTCACTTCTGGAACACGACGTCCGGCGCGCGGGTCAACAGCATCGACACTGGCTCCCAGGTGACCAGCCTGCGGTGGAGCACTCACTACCGCGAGATCGTCAGCACTAGCGGTTTCCCTGACAACTCACTGAGCATCTGGAGCTATCCCACGCTCGTCCGCAACGTTGAGATTCCGGCCCACGAGAGCAGGGTTCTCCACAGCTGTCTCAGCCCGGACGGCCAGATGTTGGCCACAGCTGCCGCCGACGAGAGCTTGAAGTTCTGGAAGATTTTCGAGAAGAAGCCTGGCACGCCCAGCATTACCACCACTGGCTCGTCTGCCAAGGCGGAGTTGGCCAAGAGCATGACCATCCGCTGAGTAAACAAAGAGAGAAAGATATGCATGACAGACAGTCATCAGCGGCCAAGCCGAATGACAGAGTCGAGTCGTCCATCCAACGGTAGGTATAGGTTATATCACGAATTCCCTTTTGCAGCGTCAACTCAGCAAAGTCATGGGATCGGACCGGGCGGTTCCTGTCTTTGTCTTGCATTTGGGATACGGCGTTGAGGAGTTTGGTCTTTGCAATGCATGCAACGAACAACCTGGATACCGGCACTGTCATGAGAATGATACCCTTGGAATAACGGAGCAATTATGAGGCTGAAGGCACGGGAAGAAGCGAGTGCTGGGACATACACACACACATTATTATCTTTGTTTGGGTTTTAGTTGTCGGGTTTACATACTCGCTCCTTTGGGGTAGGACCATCAGACCAGGTCATGGGTTATTGTATGGAGTAACTGGTTATAGTTGTAATACTTGGTTGGGACTTAAGTAAACGGGAAAAATGGCAACTGTTAGGATAGTGTACATACACACTACTACAATACAAATGGCTCACTTGTAAGATAGTTGTATTTTTGTGCGGTTATCTGACGATGACTTCGCCGACAATCCAAGAATCCCAAGGTTGGTTGCACGAGGAGGTTCTGGAGGGGACTTAGAAGCAGTGCAACTGCCAGAGATGCATGAAAAAGCGATGTCCTGGAAAATGATCAATCCACGTGAGTTAAAAGAACAATTAAAAAAAAGAATTTTAGTACTCCAATTTGCTATGCATTGGGAAAAAAAAAGATCAATTGGAATAACGACTTTGCAAAGGGTCATGATCTTTGGCAAATCGTTCAGTCACTTCAAATTGCCTCGGGTGGGTTGGACTGAAAAGCTTCAGCCTGGAACCTGGGCTTGCCGTCAGTGCAGTGCAGTGCAGTGGGCGGCCAGGCTCTCAGGCTGCTTACTAAGCAGGTTGGCCGAACGTCAAAGAACGCCTACCGATTTCCTGCAACTTGCCCAATCCAACTCGCACAGGCAAAACCGCGTCTCCCACCCAGGAATCGCGGCAGCGCATTGCAAAAATCGCCGAGCATACGCGCCCGCATTTACAAGCCAATAAAAGAGGATTTGGCAGTTTACCTTCGCGCGACCCACGAATCCCCAGGAAACACTGCCCATTTCGTTCGTTGCACTAAGCAGCGGCGACACCTGAGAGGGGAGGTCCCGCCCGCATTCCACATTCCACCCAGCCGACGCCGACTGATTTCCCGACAATCCCACCCAGCCAACCACCACATCCAACCCGCTTCATCCGCGAGAGGCTAATCCCATCGCCTAGTTGGTCGCGTAGGCACAGCGAGCTAGTTATCAGAGGTCTAGGTCGATTTCGCGCTGTTGAAGGCGAGGCGACTTGCTCTCGGGGCGGTGGATTGGTCTCGCGGTGCGGTCTGGTTTGTTTAGGGACACGAAAGAGAGGACGCTGGAGAAGCGCAGGTTGACTGCAGCAGCTCTGAAAAGACGAAGAATCCCGATTGTGTTATTTCCTTCCGTCGCTGCCATCGGCGTCGCAAGTTCTAGCAGCAGCAACGGCACAATCCATCCGTCAAGATGTCCAACACACAGGTCGGACCAATCTACGACTCCATCATCCAGGACGTCATCAACGCCGTGCGCGTCGATTTCGAGGAGAACGGTATTGATGAAACGGTGCTGGAGACCCTGAAGAAGGTGAGGAAAGATGCTGTTCCCTTTGATTCTTACCTCGCCTTGATGTCGACTGTACCAAGCCCTCTCTCTTCTGTTTCGCCTCCAACTCCCTGATCTGTTGCTTTTGCCAATGAATCATCCATAGGCGCGGTGCAGCTTATCGATGCGCCCAACATATTCATCAGTGTCGATTCTGCTGTCTTTACCGTTGTTTTTTTTTTTCGTTGCTGCTGTTGTTGTTGTTGTTGTTGCTGGTGTGCTCGCTGGCGGCAGGTTGCTGCAATGGTGAAGGCGGGAATGGCGCGACCAGTGTCGGGCTTCTGCTGGGGGGGCGATCCGTGATCACTCTCCTTTGGGCGAGAGGGGTGGAGAGCAGCAAGCGCCGAGTGGGCGTCGCGGCACTTTTGGGTCTCTTTTTATGTCACTGCCTGATCACTGGGGACTGCGCCCAATCAGCCACCCGCTGCATCCGATTGGGCCGTCCAACGCTATCATCACGTGCGGCTCCCCAAACACCTCCAAACACGGGAGTACTTTGTCGTACTCGGTGCCCGTCAGAGTTACTCGAGCGCCGACACTGACACTTTCCCCTTCGAACCACTGCCCGAGCATCGACTAGTTGCAAGAGACTGGCTTGCTGACACTCTTGCGCATCACAGACATGGCAGCACAAGCTGTCGCAGCTGAACGTTGCCCAATTCCCCTGGGATCCCAAGCCAGAGCCGCCGCCGGCTCCGCCCGCTAACAACGGGCCCACCCAAGCGAGCAACGCTCCGGTACCCGCTGCGACTCCCACTTACACCCAGGCGACGCTGAATCCTCAAGCCCCAACTCAGACCCTCACTTTGCCCGGCAGCAGCATCGTACAGAATGCCAATGGCGTCACCATCAAGCAAGAGCCGGGTATCAAGAGCGAGCCTGGTATCAAGCAGGAACCTGGCGTCATCCAACACCCGCCCTTCCCTGCCAATGCTGCTCCCCAGATGGCCGCAGTTCGCGCCGCCCAGGCCCTTCAGAACCAATACGGCGAGCGAGCCGCCGCTTCGATCAACGCCATTCACAGTGGGATGGTCAATCAGTTGAACGCTGCCCAGAGACAGCAGCAGATGCAGCAGCATCTCAACGGCCAGCAGCCGCAGCAGTACCGTCCTGGTATGCCTGCCCCGATGCAGCAGCAGCGTATGCAGCAGCATCCCCAACAGCAAGTGCCTCATCCAGGTGGGCCGAACGGGCTGCCTGCTGCTCAGCATGACGGCGCTGCGGACGAGACGAACGAGGAGCATTTGCCATCGATCAACGACCGTGAGGCAATCGACCGGTACTTCCATGCCCAGCTGCTTGCTCGGGCTAAAGAGCGTGAGGCTGGTGGTCTTATGATGCCACTCAGTAAGAACAGCAAAAATTCTGCTGCTCGCAGTATCAGCAAGCGGCAAGCCGCTGGGAGCGACTCTAGGGAGGGAGTTGGCAGTGCCCAGGTTGATGGTCCTGATGATGACGACTCAGACGCCGATGCGATCAACTCTGATCTGGATGATCCCAATGAGGGACTGGGTGAGGACAGTGATGATGATGACTGCACCGGTCATATGATGCTCTGCATGTATGACAAGGTGCAGCGCGTTAAGAATAAGTGGTGAGTATACTTCTGTTACTTTTGTGACATGGTATACTGAAACATGCTATAGGAAGTGCATTCTTAAGGACGGTGTGCTCACTGTCAACGGGAAAGAGTATGTCTTCCACAAGGCTACGGGCGAGTATGAGTGGTAAATGGCTGGTCGACTCATCGCCATGCTCTGTCCTGTCAGAGTGACAGGCTTTCTCCTTACATAATCTTCCCGTTGATACGAGTTTGGGTCACGATAGATCGCTTTCCCTCTTTCCTTTACCGTTTTCCCTTCCTGAGATCTATCCGATCACCAGGAGTTGAGGCATCTGCCCCGTTTTATGATTGCGCTCTCACCAATTCATTTTTTCGCTGGCGTGTTGTCCTTCGGGAGCTTACAAACACCCAAAATGGTGCAGTCCTGCCCGAAAGTTCAACACCCACTTAAGTAACCAAACAAGTAATATTGAGAGCGCCTACTCTGATTTCTTTGTCGTTTCCATTTTTGCTTTTACGGTTTACTTTTTTCCCCTTGATTTTCTTTTTTTTTTTTCACCATCAATCGTCCTTTTCGGACGGACATAGGGCGAAAGAAACACTGGAACCGTCAGTTTATGAGAAACGGAGATTCTGTTGGGTTATTGTATGTATCATAGGAATCAAATCATGACGCGATGCAAAAAGATGATTCGTAATTGCCTGGTCATAAGTTTGATGAAAAGCAGAGAGAGACTTTTTGAATGAAAAGGTGTGTATGATGAGACAAATGGATTTGCTGGTAGTGATCCAAACCAGTTTGGTTGCCAGGAACACCTCCTTTGATGAAGTGTACATGGCACCTAGTTTGGATTGCCTTCTTGCCTTTTAGGTGCACAAAACTCAAGGAGTTTAATTGTAAAATGGCCATGACACAATCACAAGTTCCCGGGATCGTCATCAGTTTGATGTACTCTTGTAAATCATTTACCTCAAAGGATGTCACTGGGGTTATACCTACAGCAACAAGCAGTGCTTCTCTTCTCAACCTAGACGGTGGAAGAAGCTACCTAGCTTGTCCGCTGCCATACTAAGGGTATATAAGCGCAACCGCAGTAGGTTAACTCCCTTCTCTCGCAAGGTCTCATGACTGGAAAAAACACAACGCAGAAAAAGCAAAGACAATCGAAAACCATGAGAGGCTGTTAGTAGTAGCAAAACCCATAAGTAGACGTTAAGTAAGCAGTTAAGCATCCGACATCAGAAGACAGGCTATGCACAACACATGCGTACTCCATAAAGTCAATCCCTTCTTGTGAAAAAGAGTCTTGACTCCCTGGAAACGATCCATCAACACCAACTCCAGAAACCCCAGATAACGCCGCCAACGCTCTTTCTGCTGCCGATAGGATTCATGAATGATTCTTCCATCTCCACCTCCTTTTCGGTCGTGATTCCTTTCCATGTATTCCCAGACGCTAGAACATCTTCCAGATCAAAGTTGTTCAATCAATCACCCATCAGACAGACAGGCCGTCCAAGTTCAATCCATCCAAAGATATAAGACTCGGACTACAAATCCATCGTCCATCCATCCATCCATCGATCCTGTAAAACCGATGAATCCCGTAATATCTCCCTTCTCCGATTATTAAGGGAGAAGAAAAAAAAAGCGAGATGAGAGAGATAAAAAGAGAGAGGCGACTGTGACAGAATTATCATACCCGCCTCTCCTAATCTCCCAACCAAACCGTCCTTCTATCCCCAAACATAATAATGTAACATGAAATGATAAAAACGGTATGCCCAGATAGAAGACAAAGACGCAAGGCTGTTCTGGCATGTAACATATCCATGTAAGGAACAGCAACCTCACATGAACGTCCCCCCCGCAACTGAACTTGCATGCGCATGCTTTTCTCGAGAGAAGAGGGAAAAATATAAGTAGGAATGTAGTTAAGTGCTTCCATGACAACAGGCTTGTCTGCTGGCAAAAATAAAACATCAAACGTGAGGGGTCAAAAGACGAATAAAAGTCGAGAGGGGCAAGGGAAAAGCAAGAACCAACTGCCAAGTTAGAGAAAGCACATCACATGTTGCAAAGGGGATCGATCCGTGTGTCCGACGCCAAACGCAAAAAGCCAGGTAAACTGCTAAACAGCCAAAGTTAATGCTGCAAGCATGTCCCTCTAGAGGAGAAAAAGCAGACTCATGGGATGGGTCGCCTCTCATCTTCGACTCTCCTTTCAAGAGTAGAACTGAGACTTCTGGAAGCTCTCAACCGTCACGTCGCCAACCTTCGTAGACGGTAGCGGAGGAGGAACCGGCTTGTCAGCATTAGCCGGAGTGAAGGCGCCGGGCATGGCAACGGAGCTCGTCATGGAGTTGGCACGGCTGGACTCGCTGGCGGTGGAGGACGGGGCATCCTTAATAGCGGCGAGGGGCTGGCCAGGACGGCGCATAACCTCAAGGAAGGTGGACGGCAGGTAGCCGATACGGCCGTCGCGGGCACGGCAACGCCACCACTCGGATGGGTTGCCAAGCGGGTCGCTCTTGCTCAGAACGGCGACGAGATCGCCCTTGCGCACCTCGAGGTCGACGCCCTCGACCATGCTGGCCTGGCCTTGGGCGGCGGGCGAGAAGTCGTAGAGAACGCGGCAGAACTCGAGCTTAGACGGGTCGAGAGCGGCCTGAGCAGCCAGAAGCTGGCGGCGACGCTCTTCCTCTTCGGCATTGTGGGCCATCGAGCGCACGATCTTGCTCATAACATAGGGCAAGCCAAACGCAGCAAGCAGGAAGAAGAGAAGAGGCTTGCGGCTGGGCTTGGGAGGAGCGCCGGCCTCGCCGAGCGGGTTCTGGCGACCCTCGAAGCGCGCGAAAGCAGCAGGAGTGAGGGACTTGGCATCGGCGGGAAGAGGGCGGCCGGTGAGCTTCGCAATGAGAGTGCGAATCCAGCGCATGATGGTAAAGATGCCGAGAACAGAGCCAAGGGTGTCGCGAAGGTTGCCAAACTGCTCAGCGACAGAAATCATAGCTGTAATGTGTTAGCATATTGCGTGCCCACATTTCTTTTTTTTTTTTTTTTTTTTTTTTTTT